>ERZ1035032.1389-NODE-1389-length-15172-cov-5.814844_pt1 | contig 15172 bp, 9 predicted proteins | sample MGYA00520693_ERZ1035032 | MGnify/ENA primary metagenome ERZ1035032 (study PRJEB33766, sample SAMN09781740) | gut metagenome | biome: gut microbiome | host: Homo sapiens | place: Madagascar | study: EMG produced TPA metagenomics assembly of the PRJNA485056 data...
GGGGAAAAGTTGGAAAACCGGGAAAATCCCCCAACCGGAAGCTAAAGGGAAGCAAGCAGGTTTGGGGAAAAGTCGTAAAATCGGGAAAATCCCCCAACCGGAAGCTGCAGGGAAGCAAGCGGATTGGGGGAAAAGTCGGAAAATCAGAAGAATCCCCCACCCGGAAGCTGTTAAGAAGCAAGTTCATTGGGGAGAAAACGTAAAACTAGCCATAAAGCCCCAATTGGCTTCGGGCGTGGCGAGGACAGCGGGGCTTTTCGCGGATCATGCACAGCTTTCTGTGTGGGATGATGGATTCTGTGCAGGGACATTTGCGACAGTCGGTACTTAATGAGCGCGTGCGCGAATTTAGTACCGCTACGAGGCGATGTACATGTGCCATAGGCACATTTAGGATGTACATCGCCGAAATGCCGCTGAACGAATGTGAAGGGGCGATTCCGATAAATCGGAGCAACTAAGCGGAAGCGGTCCCGAAACAGAACCATCACCCCACAGAAAGCGTCACATCTACCACAATCCCCCGCTGTCCGGGAAAATCCCTTGAATAATATGCAGAAACCACATATAATAATAACTAAGTATGCAAACAAAGACTTAAGAGACGAAAACAATTACGTTGTAATATGAGAGACGAGGTGAATCGATTATGTCATATGTAGAATACGAAAAAGCACAGAAATTAGGACTGAAAGCATTTAAAAATGCGGTTTCCAAGGGCGAGAATGAATACCTTCCGGTTTTGGATGAAATATTAGAGGGCGTGGATATCGTGGGCGAGATGTCACTGGGTATCGTTCAGATTCCACTTGACCGTATCGTTGGAACGAGCAATGTCGGAAGAACATACGCATTTGCGAACAACTTCATGCCACTGCTTGATTATAAGACAGAATTTGGTGCCAAATGGTCGGCACTGTGTGACAGCCAGATCGAAGAGGGAATTCGTGATCCGATCAAGGTTTACGAATATATGAATAAATTCTATGTCGTAGAGGGAAATAAGCGTGTATCCGTGATGAAATATTTTGATGCGGTTACAATCCCGGCACAGGTGACACGGAAGATTCCGAAGAAAACGGATGATCTGCAGGTGAAGATCTATTATGAATTCATGGATTTTTACAAGCTGACAGAGATCAACTATATCTGGTTTTCACAGGAAGGATGTTTCCGCCGTCTGTTGGAGCTGACGAGTCCAGATCCTGATGCGGAATGGACAGATGAGCAGAAGCTTGATTTTGGCTCTGCGAACCATCGGTTCTGTGTGTCATTCAAGGCACTTGGCGGCGATAAGCTGCCGCTGACCAACAGCGACACATTGCTGATCTTTATTGACATCTACGGATATGAAGCAGTGAAGAAGATGACCGAAGCGGAGATGAAGGAGAAGATCAAGCTTCTGTGGGATGAGTTTCTGATCGAGTCTAAAGGCAGGGAAGTGGAGCTTCATATGGAGCCGACGAAGCTTGGACGTAAGAAGCTGATGGATTATTTCCGAAGCTCGACACCGAAGAAGGTGATGGTAGCGTTCGTGTTCAACAAGGACCCGCAGGAATCCGAGTGGCTGTATGGACATGAGCTTGGGCGATTATACTTAGATGAACATTATCCGGATACGATCAAGACTTTGAAAGTGCATAATATCGAATCTGAGGAGGAAGCAATCTCTGCGATGGAAGATCTGATCACGATTGGGGTATCGATTATTTTCACGACGACGCCACAGCTCATCAGCGCGAGCGTGAAGGTTGCAGTCAATCACCCGGAAGTCACGATTATGAACTGCTCACTGAATACATCGCATAAGGTTATCAGCACATATTATGCCAGACTTTACGAGGTGAAATTCCTTGCCGGCATGATCGCAGGTGCAATGTCAAAAAGTGGAAAGATTGGTTATGTGGCGGATTATCCGATTGTCGGTATGACTGCGAATATCAATGCGTTTGCACTCGGTGCGCGCATGGTGAACCCTTATGCAAAGGTCTATCTCGAATGGACGACAGTGAAAGGAAATACGCGTGAAAATGTACTGCGTGAATTCGAGGAGAACGGAATCGAATACATCTCTGATCAGGTTATGATAAAGCCGAATTCGCATAACCGCCGGTATGGATTGTATAAGCTGGAAGGGGAGGAAACAGTGAACCTGGCATTTCCGCTATATCAGTGGGGCGAATTTTATGCGAAACTGATTGAAAGCGTGGTAAATGGCGCAATCAAGCAGGATGATGCTGTGAAAACAAAGGCAATCAACTACTGGTGGGGGCTTTCCGCAGAAGTTGTTGATATCATCTGTTCAAACAAGGTGCCTGAAGGCACGAAACAGTTAGTCGGAATCATCGGTAAATTGATCCGCGAGAATAGCTTCCATCCGTTTTATGGTGTGCTCCGTGCACAGAACAACACGATAAAAAATGAAGATGAGGAAATTATGACGCCGGAAGAAATCATGCTGATGAACTGGCTGGTCGATAACGTAGAGGGCGAGATTCCGGATGTCGAAGATATGAAGGACGAGGCGAAATCCATTGTCGAGCAGAAGGGTGTCAAGGATGAGGCGAAAGCAGATGCCGAACAAAAAGAGGTAAAGGACGAGGACTAAGATAAATGAAGATTTTGTTACTTGCAGACGAAGAGTCCAGGTATTATTGGGATTATTTTGAAAAAAGTAAATTAGAGGGGATAGATCTGATCATTTCCTGTGGAGATCTGGCTCCGCAGTTCCTGTCTTTTATAGCGACATTTGCGAAGGTGCCGATTCTGTATGTGCATGGCAACCATGATTCCTGTTATGATGAGACACCGCCGGATGGGTGTATCTGTATTGATGATGATGTATATGTGTACAATGGTGTCCGGATTGCGGGGCTTGGTGGCAGCATGTGCTATAATTTCGGAACCTATCAGTTCACCGAGGATGAGATGAAAAAACGCGTGCGTAAGCTGCGCAGGAAGATTAAGAAGGCGGGCGGACTGGATATTCTGATCACGCATTCGCCGGCATTTGAACTGAATGACAGCACGGATCTGCCACACACTGGCTTTCAGGCGTTTTATCAGATTTTGGATGAGTATGAGCCACTGTTGTTTGCACATGGACACGTGCATATCAATTATGGAAGAGATTTCAAACGGATTTCAGAATATAAGAATACAAAAGTTGTCAATGCGTTTGAAAAATACATCATAGAAATCTGAAAAAACTTGTAGGAAAGTAGTATTTTTGGTATAATTCTAACATATGTGTAAAAAAATGACACAGATTAACAGAGATTAGGGAGAGGGATACGATGCAGAATAGATATGATAAGTGCCCGAATTGTATGCAAGCCCTTGGACAGGGAGAAGATGTCTGTCCATATTGCGGGTTCGATGTGAGCGGCTATGAAGAAAAGCCAAACTGCTTGCGTCCGTTTACAGTTTTACAGGGGAAATATATGATCGGCCGTGTGATTGGCATGGGCGGTTTTGGAATTACATACATTGGCTGGGATTTGAATCTGCAGACGTATATCGCGATTAAAGAGTATTATCCGGAAAGCTTTGCACAGAGAGATGCGATGACGACAACGATCGTATCAACACTGGATAGTAAGAAAGAAATATATGACAAGGGTTTAAAACGATATGTAGAAGAGGCACGGAATCTCTCGAAGTTCTATCAGTTACAGGGTATCGTATCCGTGAAGGATTTCTTCTATGAAAATGGCACCGGATATATCGTTATGGAATATATCAATGGTGTGGATCTGAAGCATTATCTGAAGGGCATGGGCGGAAAGCTGGATGAAGCGACCGTACTTGCTTTGATGAAACCGGTATTTGAATCTCTGTATGAAGTACATAAAAATGGATTGGTACACCGGGATATCAGCCCGGATAATATCATGGTTGATAACGAAGGCAAGATCAAGCTGATTGATTTTGGTTCGGTACGCGGACAGTCCGCAGAGACTGACAAGACCTATACTGTGATTTTAAAGCATGGTTACGCACCACCAGAGCAGTATTATGCGAAGGGAAAACAGGGACCTTGGACGGATATCTACAGTCTCTGTGCGACGATGTATAAGATGCTCACCGGTGAGGTTCCACCAAACGGCGTGGAACGTATGGAGGAGGACACTTATGTAGATCCTTCGAAGAAAGGCATCTCCGTATCGGAGCGGACAGAGGCAGTGCTTCGAAAAGGACTTGCGGTAAAGGCACCGGAACGTTATCAGGATATTGGACAGTTGCTCACAGATCTGTATGGAAGTGGACCGGTTACAGCGGGCAATGCAATGCCGCAGGCAAATCCATATACCGCATCTGGAAACGGAAACAGTTCGATGTCTGCATCGATGCAGTCGATGCATCTGGCACCGGGACAGAACGATACCGCATCTGGAAAAAATAAAAAGAAGATTGGGTTGATCGCAGGGATTGCAGCAGCAGTTGTGGCACTGATTGTAGGGTTGGTTCTGATCCTAGGCGGAGGAAAGAAAAAAGATAACGATGCAACGACGACAGAACAGCCGGCTGAGACAACAGAAGCAGCCAGTGCGACAGATGCGACGACAGAGAACACAACGGAAGCGACGACGGAGACAGATGTAAGTGGTGTAGGCGACTATGTATGGCCGACGGAACTGTCTGATTCATGGAGAGATTATACTGCGAACATCGATGGTACGATCTACCAGTTTCCACTTCCATATTCAGAGTGGAAATCAAAGGGCTGGCAGACAGACAGCGCGACTGTGAAGGTGGCATCGGGTGACTGGGATTATATCACAAGTTATACGGATCGTGCACAGCTGACGGTGATCGTAGCCAATCCGGGTGTCAATGAGGCGGAGATCAATGACTGTTATGTTGTTGGATTCTCATTTAGCTCCAAATCCGGAAAATATAAAGATGACTTTACAATCGAGTTAGCAAATGGAATCAAGCTGTTTGAATCGACAGAGAGTGATATCAAGACTGCATATGGTGCACCGGAATACCGGAGTGAAAATGAGTATTCTGATGGAAGCGGTACTTATGTATCCATTGATTATGCAGGAGATGACGAGAAAGATGGTATGGATTTTGATGTGACACCGGAGAAAAATCTGATCTCCATCCGGTTGATCAATTCCAAAATGCCAGAGGGCGCAACTTCGGTTGCAGATCTGAGTATGGATGCACCGGCAATCAATGATCAGTATGTGGCACCGGGTGGTGCAAGTGCTGACCGATTTGATGGTATTATTACAATTGGAGACAAAAATTATGTACTTCCGGTTCCATTTACGGAACTGGAGAAAGACGGATGGACACTGGATACTTCCGTTTCCGACTATATCGGTGGTAAGAACTACGAGAGCACTTACATGGAGAAAAACGGCGAGAAGCTCAGCATCAAGCTGGAGAACTTCACCGGCAATGCCATTCTGCCAAAGTATGGATATATCTCTGAAATCGGAGTAGAAGCGGATTATTATACAAGTAACATCACGTTCCCAGGCGGTATTTCGATGGGCGATGATGGAAGTAAGATTGAGTCGGTGTATGGCGATCTGGGCGATGATTTCTCTAAGGACGAATATACATATTTCATTTCCTACTATGTATATTACTATGAGGGCGATCATTATATCAGCATAAGTGCTTATGCGGATCCGGATACAGGAAAGATAACAGACTACACTTTTACTATGAGCAAAGAGATCGAATAAGATAGGAGTTGAGGTTATGTCAGATTTGAAATTTGACCAGATACTAGATGAATATGTACGTTTTTGTAATGACTCCGGAAAGATTGACTTAAATCTCTACGAAGAGTACAACGTAAAGCGGGGACTTCGAGACTCCAACGGACGAGGCGTACTGACCGGACTTACAGAAGTGTCCGACGTTATGGGATTTAGCGTTGTGGATGGACACCGTGTGCCAATTCCTGGAGAGCTTTATTTCCAAGGATATGAAGTACAGCAGCTCGTACAGGGCTTCCGCAACAGCCAGTATGGTTTTGAAGAGACGACATATCTGCTTTTGTTTGGTGATCTGCCAAGTCAGGAACAGCTTGACTGTTTCAAGGAGGTGCTTGGTGAGCTTCGCCAGCTGCCAGAGAGCTTCAACCGTGACGTTATCATGAAGGCACCGAGCCGTGACATGATGAATGTCCTGCAGAAGTGTGTTCTGACCTTATATACTTACGATCCAGATCCGAACAATCTGGATATCAAAAATGTACTGATGCAGTGTCTGCAGCTGATCGCACAGTTTCCGGTTATGGCGGCGTACGGTTATCAGGCATACAGACACTATTATCTTGATAAGAGCTTAGTTATCCACAGACCGAAGAAAGAACTTTCAACCGCAGAGAACATCCTGCGTCTGCTTCGTACCGATGGTAAATACACCGCACTGGAAGCAAAGGTTCTGGATGTCTGTCTGGTTATCCATGCGGAGCATGGTGGTGGTAACAACTCAACCTTTACGACACATGTATTGACATCGACAGGAACGGATACGTATTCGACCGTCGCTGCTTCCCTTGGCTCTCTGAAGGGACCGAAGCATGGTGGCGCGAACATCAAGGTACAGCAGATGTTCGATGATATGAAGATGCATGTCAAGGATTGGGAGAATGAGGATGAGATTTCCGAGTATCTGCAGGGACTCCTTGACAAGAAGGGCTTCGACCATTCTGGACTGATCTATGGTATGGGACACGCGGTTTATAGTGAGTCCGATCCAAGAGCGGTAATCCTGAAGAAGTATGCGAAGAAGCTTTCCGAGGAGAAAGGCTTGCAGGATGAGTTTGCACTGTATGACAGAGTTGAGCGTATCGCAGCGAAGCTGATCAGTGAGCATCGCCGTACATTCAAGACGGTTTGCGCGAATGTCGATTTCTACAGCGGATTTGTGTATACAATGTTGAAGCTGCCAATCGAGATCTTTACACCGATTTTTGCAATCTCCCGTATCTCCGGCTGGTCTGCACACCGGATCGAGGAGTTGGTAAATAAGGGCAAGATTATCCGTCCAGCGTACAAATTCGTTGGTCATCACAAAGAATATATTCCAATCGAGAAGCGTGATTGGTAATATTTTATACAGTTTGCATGAACTACAAATCATGCAAACTGTATTTTTTTTGAATACATCTTGAAGTGGATGAATCTTTTATTTCTTGCATAATCTATAAAGAGTGTGTTAGTATTGCAAGTATAAAAAAATACTGTTAACTGTATAAAAAAATAGACGAAAGGGATAAAAAGTATATGTGGGTAGCCGATCAGTGGAAGGACTATGAAATTATAGATTGCTCCAAGGGGGAGAAACTGGAACGATGGGGAAAATACGTGCTGCTGCGTCCGGATCCTCAGGTATTGTGGGATACACCGCGTAAGAATCCGGCGTGGAAAAAGTTGAATGGACATTATCATCGAAGCAACAAAGGTGGCGGTGAGTGGGAATTCTTTGATTTGCCGGAACAATGGAGCATCCATTATAAGGATCTGACATTTCATCTGAAACCATTTACCTTCAAGCATACCGGACTTTTTCCGGAACAGGCAACAAACTGGGACTGGTTCTCTGAGAAGATCCGGAATGCCGGCAGGGAAATCAAAGTGCTGAATCTCTTTGGATATACCGGAGGTGCGACGCTTGCGGCGGCGAAGACCGGTGCGAAGGTTACACATGTGGATGCATCGAAGGGGATGATAACCTGGGGCAAGGAAAATGCGGTATCCTCCGGCCTTGGTGATGCACCGATCCGCTGGCTTGTGGATGACTGCGTGAAGTTCGTGGAACGCGAGATCCGTCGTGGCAATCATTATGATGGAATCATCATGGATCCGCCATCGTATGGGCGTGGACCGAAGGGAGAAATCTGGAAATTAGAAGAGAAAATTCATCCATTTATAGCACTTGCAAGTCAACTTTTGTCGGATGATCCATTATTTTTCCTTGTGAATTCGTATACAACCGGACTGGCACCGGCGGTGCTCACATATATGATTTCCACAGAGGTCTGTGCGAAGTTCGGCGGATGCGTGGAATCACAGGAGATTGGACTTCCGGTGAAGGAAAGTGGATTGATTCTGCCTTGCGGCGCGTCGGGACGCTGGAGCAGGGAATGATGGATGTAAGAGCCTGATAGATACAGTTTGCAGAAAGAGATAAGAAAGGACTGGGAAGATTGCAGGAATCGTTGGATGTGAAAGAAAAACATCATGATGATAAGGAACATGAAAAGCTGCGGTATGGGCATCAGAATAAAGCGAAGTCTGTTTATATCACGAAGATTGCCATTGTTGTATTTACGTTGATTCTGCAGATTTTTTTCTGGGTATTCCTGTATGGAATTGCCAAGACCTATATGATCTACTGGAAGACGCTTGCGTTGCTGCTTTCGGCATCGGTCGTTCTGTATATCGTCAATAAACAGGAGAATCCTGCGTATAAGCTGACGTGGATTCTGCTTATGGCAGTTACGCCGATCTTAGGTGGCGTGCTATATATTGCAATCGCAGGCAACCGGACGCGTATGAAGTTTATCCGGGATGCACAGAAGAATCATCTCGATACATTTCAGTATATGCCAAGCGATAAGAGCCGGCAGCAGGAGATCCGGAAGCTCAGTCAGAGTGCGAGTGTGCAGTCGACATATATCTCGAAGACGGCAGGCTATCCGGTCTACAAGAATACAGTTGTGAAGTATTTTCCACTCGGCGAGGATAATTTCGCGAAGCTCGTGGAAGAATTAAACAATGCGAAGCATTTCATATTCATGGAGTATTTTATTATCAAGCAGGGCGAGATGTGGGATACGATCTTGGAAATCATGGAGCGCAAGGCGAAGGAAGGCGTGGATGTACGTCTGATCTACGATGATTTTGGCTGCTCGATGTGGATTCCGTCCCGATTTATCAAGGATATGAGGGAGAAGGGAATCAGGGTTGCCGCATTTAACCCGATCGGACCGTTCTTTAACCTGCGGCAGAACAACCGCGACCACCGGAAGATCACGGTTATTGACGGATATGTGGGATTTACCGGAGGCATCAATCTTGCGGACGAATATATCAACAAGAAATCACGGTTCGGACATTGGAAGGACACCGGTATCATGCTGAAGGGCGAAGCGGTATGGAACCTGACGCTGATGTTCCTTCAGACATGGCTGATGTTAACCGGAGAGAAGGATGATTATTCTTCGTATTCGCCGGAGAAGCATCAGGAGATTGCATTTTTCTCGGATGGCTACATACAGCCATATGGAGATACGCCTGTGGACAATGAAATCGTCGGTGAAAATATCTACCTGAATATGATCAACAAGGCAAAGCATTATGTGTATATTACAACGCCGTATCTGATTATCGACAATGAGATGGTAACTGCGCTGACACTTGCGGCAAAAAGCGGGATTGATGTGCGGATCATCACACCGGGAATCCCGGATAAGAAACTTGTGTATCTGGTAACCCAGTCGTATTATTATCAGTTGATTGAAGCGGGCGTGAAGATCTATCAGTACACGCCGGGCTTTATTCATGCGAAGACGGTAGTTGTGGATGATAAGGTTGCGACGGTCGGAACGATTAATTTTGACTATCGGAGTCTGTATCTGCATTTTGAATGTGGTGTCTGGATGTTCAACAGCAGCGTGATCTATGAAATTAAGGAAGACTATATGCTGACACTTGCGAAGTGTGACGAGGTGACGTTGGAGGAGATCCGGAAGACCAGTAAAACGAAGATGTTCGGACAGAGCCTGCTGCGGTTGGTGGCACCACTTCTGTAGAGGGGCGGAGACTGTATAGGCGTGGGTAGTTCACAGAATAGGAAACAGAGAAGCTATAGTTGCGGGTAATTCACAGGATAGGAAACGGAAAAGCTATAGTTGTGAGTGATTCACAGGATAGGAAACAGAGAAGGAAGGATAAGTATGCAGCCAAAAGGGAAAAGAGAAACAACGGACGAACTGCTTGCAAGAAGCTTTAAGGAGCTGCTGTGCAAACAGCCGATGGAGAAGATTACGATCAAGGACATCACCGATAAGGCGGGGGTGATCCGGCCGACATTCTATAATCATTTTTCGGACAAATACGCGCTTTTGGAGTATATTGTCCGGCATGACCTGCTTGCACCGATCAAGCCGCTTTTGATGAATGATATGATACAGGAAGGGCTGACATTGTTATTCTCAAATATCCAGAATGACCGGCATTTTTACGAGCGTGCTGTCCGCATAGAGGGACAGAATTCGTTTGAAAGTATTGCGCGAAGCGAGGTTTCGAAGCTTCTGTTAGAGATTATTGACCAGAAGAAACAGGGCAAGAATCACAAATACCCATGGCTTGACCGTCAGATTATTGCTGAATACTACGCAAACTCCATGTGCTATGTGGCGATTGCGTGGATCAAACGGGATTATATGATTGCACCGAAGGATTTGTCGGAGATTTATAAATATCTGACGAAATCTTCTATGATGGATGTATTGAATGAACTCGTTTAAGATAAGATGTGTTTTTGTCAAGAGGGAATTTGAGATAAAAGATATAAAATAGCTATACACGAACTCATAGATGTCGACATAATTATACAAAAGAATAGGTCTGTATAGAGATACAATACATTAAAAAGAGATTGAATGTTCCATATATTCAATCTCTTTTTTATTATAGGGTTGCAACAAAAAAGAATCAAGAATGAAAAGAAAGAAAGGTGGATGAATCGTGATTCGATTTGGAAAGTGGGTAGTAAAACACAGAAGTCTGATTCTGATAATCGGTATTCTCTTACTGATTCCGTCAGCCTTCGGATATTTTCATACCCGTGTAAACTACGACATTTTGAACTATCTCCCGGACGAGATTGATACAATGAAAGGCCAGGAGATTATGGTGGATGAATTTGGAACCGGTGCATTTTCCATGTGTGTCGTCGAAGGAATGTCCGACAAAGACATCTCCAAGATGCGGAAGGAAATGTGCAAGGTAGACGGAGTAAAGGATGTATTATGGTATGATTCCTTCCTTGATCTGTCCGTACCGGTGGAGATGCTTCCGGACAGCATCAAGGATGTGTTCATCAACAAGGATGCGGATTCCACGATCCTGTTTGTCCTGTATCCGAATTCTATCTCAGCCGATGAGACGATGGATGCCATCGAGAGCTTGCGTAAGGTTATGAATAAGCAGTGTTACCTCTCCGGTATGTCTGCAGTCGTAACAGATACGAAGAATCTGTCGAACAAGGAGACACCAATCTATGTGCTGATCGCGGTCATCCTTTCAACGATTGTTCTTGCGCTTGCAATGGACTCGGCGATCATCCCGGTATTCTTCCTGCTTAGTATCGGTATGGCAATCGTATACAACTTAGGTACCAACGTGTTCAAAGGAGAAATCTCCTATGTCACACAGGCGCTGGCGGCGGTATTGCAGCTCGGTGTCACAATGGACTACTCGATCTTCCTGTGGCACAGCTACGAAGAGAAGCAGCAGGTATATCCGGGCGAGAAGGGGCGTGCGATGGCGCATGCGATCTCAAACACGATATCTTCGGTTGTCGGCAGTTCCATCACAACGGTGGCAGGCTTCATCGCTCTGTGCTTTATGAGCTTCACACTTGGTATGGACTTAGGTGTCGTTATGGCAAAGGGTGTTGTGTTCGGCGTAATCTGTTGTGTAACGGTTCTTCCATCTATGATTTTGATATTTGACAACGCAATCGAGAAGACAAAACACAAGGTTATCCTTCCGGATCTGTCCGGTATTTCAAAATGGGTAACACAGCATTTTTACATATTCCTGATTTTGTTCTTCGTGCTGATCGGACCTGCTGTTTACGGTTACACACACAACACCGTCTATTATGACCTGGCAGGTACACTTCCGGAGAGCCTGGAGAGTATCACAGCGAACAACAAACTGGAGGAACAGTATCACATGGGCGCAACCCACATGGTGCTTCTGGATGCGAACACACCGACAAAGGATGTTGTAAAGATGACAAAGGAAATGGAGAAGGTAGACGGTGTCAAGGCAGTACTTGGTCTTGACAGCATCGTCGGCTCTACGATTCCGAAGGATATGCTTCCGGATCAGATCCGTGAAGTGTTCGAGAGTGGTAAATATAAGATGCTTTTGATCATGTCGGAATACAAAGTAGCGTCGGATGAAGTAAATGAGCAGTGTGATACCTTGAAGCAGATGGTCAAGGATTGTGATGAAAATGGTATGCTGATCGGTGAAGCACCATGTACGAAGGATCTGATTGAGATTACAGATGAGGATTTCAAGATGGTAAGTGCCGTATCTATCGGTGTTATCTTCATAATCATTGCATTTGTATTCAAGTCCATAACACTTCCGGTTATCCTGGTTGCGGTTATCGAGTTTGCAATCTTTATCAACATGGGTATTCCTACCTACACGAAGACAGCGATTCCGTTTATCGCATCTATCGTAATCGGTACAATCCAGCTTGGAGCGACGGTCGATTATGCAATCCTGATGACGAACAAATATAAGCGTGCAAGACATAACGGACTTGCAAAGAAGGAGGCAGTCATTGAAGGAATGAAGGGCTCTGTACAGTCTATCGTTGTTAGTGCGTTGAGTTTCTTTGCTGCGACATTCGGCGTTGGTATGTATTCAAACATTGATATGATCAGCTCCCTGTGTACACTGATGGCACGTGGTGCGTTGATCAGTATGGTAGTTGTTATTCTCTTACTTCCAACCATGTTCATGATCTTCGATAAGGTGATCATTCATACAAGTGCTGGATTTATCAATAAGGAAAAACAGGCAGAGCAGTAAGATATTTTGAAAAAGATCAGGACAGTTGGAAATGGACTTGGTCAACCGTATTGGAAAACGATGGAATATAGGAAGGAGATTATATTATGAAACATATAAATAAGAACGAATGGAAGAAAACAACAAAATATATTGCAGGTTCGACCGGCGCGGTTGCACTTGCGGTTGCATCCTGTGTCGCAGGTATCACAGGTACCGGCACAGATGTTGCAAAGCACGACAAGGAGTATCTGGCAGGCGATGACAAGGCAAGCGATACAGATGCAACAACGATCATGAATACCGACGATCTGGCAGACCAGCTCGCAGATAACGTAAACCTCAAAGAGAAAGATGTCGACAAGGATGAGACCGTCTATGTATTCGCCAAGGCAAACGGTGACGTCGATAACGTTCTGGTCAACGAGACTTTGAAGAACCGTGACAAGAGCGATAAGATTGAAGATACAACGGATCTGAAGGATATCGTAAATGTCAAGGGCGACGAGACATTTACACAGAACGGAAACAAGATTACATGGGATGCTGCCGGAAATGAGATCAGCTACCAGGGTACAACCGATAGACAGCTTCCGGTCACTGTAAAGGCAACTTATTATCTGGATGGAAATGAGATCTCACCGGAAGATCTGGCTGGTAAGAGCGGCAAAGTAAAGATTCGTCTGGATTACACAAGCAATGAGACTGTTACGAAAGATGTAAATGGCAAGGACGAGGATATCTCCGTACCATTCGTCGCAGTATCCGGCATGGTGCTCGGCGATAACTTCACGAATATTCAGGTAACTAACGGTAAGTACCTCGCACAGGGCGAGAGCAACATCGTGGTTGGTTATGCAGTTCCTGGTCTTGACAGTGGCGTAAAGGACGCCGCCAAGGATCTTGATACAGAGATTCCGGATTATGTGGAAGTAAGCGCAGATGTGACAGATTTCTCGCTCGATATGACAGTGACAATGTTAGTCAATGGTTCTGAGATGGACTACTCCGGCGATCTGGATCTGACAGATCTGGATGATCTGACAGAAGCTCTGAGCAGTGCCGGTAATCAGTTAGCCGATGGCTCTGGCGAGCTTTCCGATGGTGCCGGTCAGGTATCCGAAGGTGCCGGAACACTGGCAAGCAAGATGGGTGATCTGACATCCGGTGCCGGAAGCCTGAAGGCAGGTATGGAAAGCCTGTCAAGTTCATCTGGCGATCTGTCAAATGGCGTTGCAGTCATTGACCAGAGCGCACAGTCCATCGCAAATGGTATCAATACGCTGGATACAGCTGTAAATACAAAGATGACTGCTGAGGAGCAGGCAGCTGTTGCACAGCAGGCAGCTTCACAGGTTTCTGCAAGCGTGGAAGCACAGTTTGCAGCAGGAACTGACACATACAATTATATTTACAATTCAGCAGTAAGCAATTACACAAACAGCATGAACAATGCAACGGATCAGATTGCACAGGCATATATTGATTCTGACGCATATACAGCATTTTATAATTCTGCGCTTGCAGCACAGGCAGCACAGATGGCTTCTGCGAAGGCAGCACAAGCAGCAGCTCAGGGTGCCGACTTTGCAACCGTATATCAGCAAGCATACACTGCAGCTCTTGCAAGTGCAGATTTGCAAACTGCTGTAGCTACACAGGTACAGGGCGCATTCAAGCAGATGGCACAGCAAACAACTGCATCTCTTGCAGAGGGTGGCAAGGCAGCCATCGGTCAGTCCGTGGTAGATGCATGTAAGTCTGCCGCTACACAGGCAGCTTCTCAGGCAGCCGGTCAGGCAGCCGTACAGGGCGCTGAGACAGCAAAGGCAACAATCGCATCCCAGATCGAAGCAACACAGGCAAATGGTTACAGCTTAGTAAGCGGCGCAAACGCTTTGGCACAGGGAACATCGACTCTGGCAGGTTCAATCCCAGCTCTGAAGAATGGTATCAGCCAGTTGGTAAGCGGAGCAAATGCATTGGCAAGTGGTGCCGGACAGTTGAAGGACGGCGCTGTGACACTTGCAGATGGTGCATCACAGGTAGCAGATGGTGCAGGTACTTTGAACGAAAGCCTTGTATCTTTGAACAACGAAGCAATCAAGAAGATGGTAAGCGCATACAATGGCGATGTGAAGGATTCTGTTGCAAGACTGCAGGCAGCTATGGAAGCTGCAACAGAGTATGACAGCTTCGGTGGTAAGTCTGACGATGCAGCAGGCGTAACAAAATTCATTATTAAGACAGCAGCTATATCTGCTGAGTGATATACATTGGTTTCATAAACCAATTCTTCTCCCCCGCAAAACGCGTCGGCATAAGCTGGCGCGTTTTCTTGTATTTAAAGAAAAATACAGTTGAAACATGTAGAG
>ERZ1035032.1393-NODE-1393-length-15131-cov-4.872115_pt1 | contig 15131 bp, 12 predicted proteins | sample MGYA00520693_ERZ1035032 | MGnify/ENA primary metagenome ERZ1035032 (study PRJEB33766, sample SAMN09781740) | gut metagenome | biome: gut microbiome | host: Homo sapiens | place: Madagascar | study: EMG produced TPA metagenomics assembly of the PRJNA485056 data...
CCCCGTCTCGCTACGCTCGACAGCCCCTTCCAGAGGAAGGGGCGAGAATGTGGGGCGTTTTGAGTGTATCTATCCCTCCTTCCTTTGGAAGGAGGTGCCCGTAGGGCGGAGGTTAGGGGCGCAGAGTGGAGTGAAAGATGATGTGAGGCTATCCATTTTTCTAGGGAAACGCTGATTAAATCTGATAACGATTGAATCAGTGTTTCCCTCGTCACCAGTATCCACTCACTTTACCGCAGTAAACGTGAGCGACTTTGTATCGAGGGAGAGGGTATAGGTGTCCTCTGCCCCGTTTTCATTCACGTGGAGGAGGAGCTGTTTCTTTTCTACTGTGAAATAGGATGTGCCGGCGACGTCTTCCAGCTCAGCGGTAGAGAAGGCGCTCTTGAAGGCGGCGCCTTTGTAGGAAACGATATGCGCGCCGCCGGCTTCTCCGGTATCGACGAGGTAGAAGCGAAGACCGTTCGCATCATTGACGAGCGGCGTGATGGTGAGCTTCGCATCCGCGTAGCCGGCTTCTTCGCTTACGAGGACGGGGAGGGCGGAGAGGGCGAGCTCACTCTCCGATGCTTTCGTCGTGAAGGTGAGGTCGGCTTTGCCTTCCTCTCCGGCAGTGAGGTTCACGTCGAGCCGCTGGTCACTCGTGAGGGCGGCGTGGAAGGCGGCCTCCCCGGAATTGACGGCCAGGATCGTAGGCTCGCCCGTGATCCAGTTCGCGGAAACAGAGGAAGCGAGGGTGAGGGCTGCGAAGGCAGCAGTCAGTAACATTTTTCGCATAGGAGACTCCTTTCATGAATGAGAAATGATAAGCAGTGAGAACACCGCATGGGGATGAAAGGACAGGAGCATCGTATCCGGAGTCCTGAACCACAGTCGTAAAAACTGCTATTTATTCTCATTATATAGAAAATTCGAGCATGTTTCAAGCCGGGCGGAGGGGAGGGGAAGCTCCTCCGCCTTTCTTGCGGCCGATCCTCATCCACTAAAAAAACATGCAAAAAGAGCCGGCTGAAATACAGCCGGCTTGAAATGCAGCAATCAGATGATCGATCAGATGTCTCTGTTTACTTTATGAGAACGAAGGCAACGAGTGCAGACATTCATTCTCTTGACCTGTCCGTCAACCAGTACGCGAACTCTCTGGATGTTCGGTTTCCAGGTTCTCTTTGTTTTCAAATGGGAATGGGATACATTGAATCCCGTAGCGGTTCCCTTGCCGCAAACTTCACAATAGTTAGCCATGTGCTACACCTCCTTGCACTTCCGCGATTGCAACATTCATACTATATCACAACTCTTTTTTTTACGCAAGTATTTTACAGCAGAGTATTTGAAGAATTATAATAAGAGCAAAGGCTAGACGGGAGTGCGTCGCGTAAAGCGTCGCAAAGATTTATAGCAGGAGATCGTGACGCGCAAGGAGCCGCGTCCTTTCTGCCCTGCAGGCCCCGTTCCATGTCAAGTCCGCATCTGTCATATAAAGGAGGTCATCCATGAAACTATCTGATTCCGTGCAGTACCTGAAGGGCGTCGGCCCTCGGATGAAGGAGAAGCTGGAGCGCCTCGGTATTCATACCGTAGAAGATCTCCTTTCCTATTTTCCGAGGCGCTATCAGGACTGGACGAAGGTCACGCCGATGGGAGATCTCGTGCCTGATGAAGAGGCTGTGGTCTACGGAGAGGTAGTGGGTCTGAAGGAGATCCATCCCCGAAGAAGCATGTCGATTCTGAATGTCATGATCGTCGATGATACGGGCGCGGTGGTGCTCACCTATTTCAATCAGCCGTGGAAAGCCGATCTTTTTCATCGTTCGAAGCATGTGCTGGCATATGGCAAGGTGGAGTATGGCTACAACAGGAACCAGATCAGCAATGCGGAGATCGAGACCATCGAGCCGGAGGACCTGCCGTCCTTTCAAAAACTCGTCCCTGTATACGGACTGACCGAGGGCATCAAGACACCGCAGCTTCGGCGTATGATCGAGGGAGCGCTCGCGCTGGTGGAGGATGCGGATGAGAATCTTCCGGAGGATACCGTCCGGAGAGAGAAACTGATGGGACGGCTTGCGGCCATCCGTGCGATGCACGATCCGAAGGACTGGGCCGAGCAGAGAGAAGCGCGCAGACGGATCGCATTTGAAGAATTGTTCTTCATGCAGGCAGGTGTTCTGCTCCTGCGTAAAAAGAGAGAAGAGGGGAGAGAGAGCATCAAGTGCGCGCCATCCGGTGAGCTCGTCAAGAGGGTGCGCGAGCAGTTCCCCTTCCAGCTGACCGAGGGGCAGCAGCAAGCCTTTCGTGATATCGAGGACGATATGGAAGGGCTCATCCCGATGAACCGCCTGGTGCAGGGGGATGTCGGGAGCGGCAAGACCGCTGTCGCGGCACTCTCGCTCGCCAAGATCGTAGAGAATGGCTATCAGGGCGCACTCATGGCGCCGACCGAGGTCCTGGCAGGGCAGCACTATGAGACATTCCAGCATTTCTACGAAGGCCTTCCCATCCGCGTCGCTTACCTCTCCGGAAATACGAAGACCTCTGAGCGGCACGAGATCCTGAAGCAGCTGGCAGCAGGGGACATCGATGTACTGATCGGCACGCACGCTTTGATCGAGAAAGATGTCATCTTTGCCCATCTGGGTCTCGTTATCACCGATGAACAGCACCGCTTCGGCGTGAAGCAGCGAAAGGCATTAGAAACGAAGGGGGGCTCGCCGCACATCCTCGTCATGACGGCGACACCGATCCCAAGGACCATGGCGCTCTCCGTTTATGGCGATCTCGATGTTTCAGCCATCCGCGGGATGCCGCCGGGAAGACATCCGGTGAAGACTTACGCCATCGGGAGTCAGATGCTTCAGCGTGTCTTTCGCTTCATGGGACGGGAAATGGAAGCGGGACATCAGGTGTACGTGGTCTGCCCGCTCGTCGAAAAGAGTGAGAAGCAGGACCTCGCCTCGGCCGTCTCTGTGTATGAAGAGCTGCGTGATCGCATATTCCCCATGTTTCCCGTGGGCCTTGTCCATGGGCGGATGAAGAACAGCGAGAAAGAGGCGGTCATGCAGGCCTTTCATCGGGGAGAGAAGAAGCTCCTCGTCGCCACATCCGTCATCGAAGTCGGCGTCAATGTACCCAATGCCACCATCATGTTCGTCTACGGAGCCGATCGCTTCGGCCTTTCGCAGCTGCATCAGCTCCGCGGCCGTGTCGGGCGCGGGGAGGCGCAGGCTTACTGCATCCTCTACTCGGATAATCAGAATGAGATCACCCAGCTTCGTATGAAGCTGATGTGCGAGATCCAGGATGGCTTCCTCCTGTCTGAAAAAGATCTCATCCTGCGCGGCAGCGGTGAATTCTTCGGCTATCATCAGCATGGCATGCCGGACCTCAAGGCGGCAGATATCGTGAAAGATCTCCCGCTCCTCGAAGAAGCGAGGAAGGAAGCGCAAAACGCCATGGAGCGGGGGATGGATTTCAGGAAAGAACTCGCGCATCGATTTGGAGGGGCGTTCCTTGAAAAATTGAGGGGAGAAGTGACTAGTGACTGAAATGCCACCTTCGGGTATCGTCACCATCTATACTCCGCGGCGCTTCCATATTTTTAAGTGCCGCACCACCATTTCGTATTTCTCATTTCTAATTTCTCATTCAAGCGAGGCTTTCAACCGTAATCAAGGGGCGCTCTGCCCCACAGGCTAACCTTGAACCCTCAAAAATCATACAAGACACAGCTCTGTGATTTATGGTATAATGTTTTAATTGAAAAGAATGCACCTCTTTGGCATATGAGGGGATGCGGATCCTAAAGATCTGTATTTCCGGGCTAGAGAGATAGACATGACATCACATAAGTAACCAAAGTTTTTGAATGGAGGCTATGATGAGAGAAGACAAATTTGACAAGCAGGGACTGACTTTTGATGATGTGCTGCTGATCCCGGCACATTCGGATGTCCTTCCGCGCGACGTAGATGTACGCACCCACCTTACACAGAATGTCACACTGAATATTCCGGTCATGAGCGCCGGCATGGATACCGTCACTGAAGCAGAAATGGCGATCGCCATGGCGCGCGAGGGCGGCATCGGTGTCATTCACAAGAACATGAGCATTGATGAGCAGGCCAGAGAAGTGAAGCTGGTCAAGCGTTCGGAACACGGCATCATCGTGGATCCGATCTACCTCGCTCCGGACAACACCCTGTCGGATGCGGACGAACTGATGAACAAATACCATATTTCCGGTGTGCCGATCACAGAGAATGGCAAACTGGTCGGCATTATTACGAACCGTGATATGCGTTTCGAGACGGATCTGTCCCGTCCGATCAGCGACATCATGACTTCGAAAGGTCTGATCACCGCTCCGGAACATACCACCATGGAAGAAGCGAAACGCATCCTGCAGGCGCACCGCATCGAAAAACTGCCGCTCGTGGACGATGACGGCCATCTGAAAGGCCTCATCACCATCCGTGATATCGAAAAGATGAGAAAATTCCCAAATTCGAACAAAGACTCTGACGGCCGCCTGAAGGTGGCTGCTGCCATCGGTGTCACTTCGGACGTGGAAGACCGCGTCGAAGCGCTTCTCGATGCCAAAGCAGATGTCCTTGTCATCGATACCGCACATGGCCATAGCGAAGGCGTGCTGCAGACCATCCGCCGCCTGCGCAAGGCATTCCCGCATCTGGAACTCATCGCCGGCAATGTGGCGACCTATGATGCGACCAAGGCTCTGATCGAAGCTGGCGTTTCTGCTGTCAAAGTCGGCATCGGACCTGGCTCCATCTGCACGACCCGCGTCATTGCGGGTATCGGTGTGCCGCAGATCACAGCGATCTATGACTGCGCGAAGGCAGCCGAAGGCACCGGTATCCCGATCATCGCCGACGGCGGCATCCAGTACTCCGGCGATATCGCGAAGGCCCTTGGCGCCGGTGCGTCCTGCGTCATGCTCGGCAATCTTCTGGCTGGCACAGAAGAAGCTCCTGGCGAAATGATCATTTATCAGGGCAAGAATTACAAATCCTACCGCGGCATGGGCTCCCTGGGTGCGATGCAGGCAGGCAGCAAGGATAGATATTTCCAGCAGAATGCGAAGAAACTCGTACCGGAAGGCATCGAAGGCCGCATTCCTTACAAAGGACATGTCTCCGGCGTCCTCTTCCAGCTCATCGGCGGTCTCCGTGCATCCATGGGCTACTGCGGCGCGAAGGACATCAAAGCCATGAATGAAGATACCCAGTTTATTCAGATTACCGGCGCAGGTCTGCGTGAAAGCCATCCGCATGATGTCAGCATCACCAAGGAAGCACCGAACTACAGCGTAAAATGATCGACATAGAAAAATCCTCGCACAATGTGATGGACGTCACGGTCTACGCGCTCACCATGCAGGAAGTCCTCCGGTGGGCGAAAGAAGGGATGGGGGATGAGAAACCCCGCCTCATTGCTACAGCCAATGCAGAAATGATCATGCAGGCGCAGGAAGACAAGGAGCTCGGGCACATCCTGAATCATGCTGATCTCGTCGTTCCAGACGGTGCCGGCGTACTCTGGGCGGGAGAAACTCTCGGTACTCCCTTCCCGGAACGCGTGACCGGAGCCGACCTCTCCGTCGAGCTTCTGAAAATCGCATCCGAAGAAGGCTGGCCCGTCTATTTCTTAGGCGGTGCTCCCGGCGTCGCCCAGAAAGCCGCTGACCGTTTCCAGAAGGAGCATGGGAAAATCCAGCTCGTGGGCTGCCATGACGGCTACTTCGACGAGGAAGAAGAAAAGAAAATCATCAAAGACATCCAGAAAAGCGGAGCTAAGCTCCTCCTGGTAGGCCTCGGCGTCCCGAAACAGGAGAAATGGCTCTATCGTCACAAGGACGAGCTCGGGCCTGTGCTGGCCATGGGCATCGGCGGCGTCTTTGATGTCATGAGTGGAAATCTGAAACGCGCCCCGCTCTGGATGCAGAAGAACCGCCTCGAGTGGGCGTATCGTCTCTACCTGCAGCCCTCCCGCATCGGGCGCATGATGGCCATCCCGAAATTCATGATGGCTGTCAAGAAGTGGAAGAGGGAGAGAAAGTAGCTGGTGACTAATGACTAGTGACTAGTGACTGGTAGCTAGGGATTAGTGGCTAGGGATTAGGGATTGGGAGCCGCAAGTGACTGGTGACTAAATACCACCTTCGGGCATCGCCCCATATATACTCGCGGCGAAGCCGCCACCTTCATTTCTAATTCCTAATTCCTAATTCGCGCAAAGCTTTCATTCATAATCAGTGGACGGAGCCGCCCTCCGGGGCTAACCTCGAACCCTGAACCCTGAACCTTTAACCCTTAAAACCAACATATGTATTTAGGAGTCAGTGATGCTGAAAAAACCAATCATTCTGCCGGAAGGATACCCTTTTATCATCGTGGCACTCCTTCTTGGTGTGGTCGGGCTTTGGATGAAATGGTACTATGCCGCCGTTGTGCCCTTTGTGCTCGCGGTATACTTCACCTATTTCTTCCGATGCCCTCCCAGAAATGATAAAATCACTCCGGGCGATGATGTCCTCGTCTCTCCGGCGGACGGCACCGTCGTGGACGTGTGCCACGACGCGAAGGAAGATATGTTTCTGGGACAGACCTGTCATAAAATTACCATTTTCCTCTCCATCTTCGATGTGCACTGCAACCGCAGTCCGATGGAAGGGAAAATCACCTACCAGTCCTATACACAGGGCAAATTCCTGCCTGCGTATGAGGAAGGGGTGGGCTTTGAAAATGAACGCGGCGCCATCGGGATCACGGGCAAGAACCGATCCATCCTGGTCATCCTCATCGCGGGGATTCTGGCACGACGCGTCGTTTCCTGGAAAAATCTGGGAGACAGCCTGAAAAAAGGCGAACTCTACGGCATGATCAAATTCGGCTCCTGCACGGAGCTCTACATCCCGGGAGACTGTGAGATCTGCGTCAAAAAAGGCGACAAAGTACGCGGCGGCCTGACCGTCGTAGGGAGGCTGAAATAAGTTGAATAAATCTTGGATTGCCAATGGAGTCACAGCGGCCAATGCATTCTTTGGCGGCTTATCCATCATGATGTCTATCGAGGGACACTGCGACCTCGCAGCTATTTTCATACTGATCGCGATGGTGGCCGATGCACTGGACGGGAGAGTCGCCCGCGCGCTGCACACCGCCGGTCCCCTGGGCGTCGAACTCGACTCCCTCTCTGATGATATTTCCTTCGGCATCGCAGCCGGAGCGCTCATCTACTCCTACCAGCTCCATGAGCTTGGCTGGATAGGCATCATTCCCTGTGCCCTTCTCGGCACCTTCTGCGCCTTCCGTCTGGCGCGCTTCAATGTGAAAGTCACATCCGTTCATGGCTACTTCGAAGGACTGCCCTGCCCGACGACCGGCGTTATCATTTCCGCTTACGTGCTCTCCGGTGCGAAAGTCTGGAACTGGCTCATCGTCCTCTGGGTCCTTCTGCTCGCCTTCCTCATGGTGAGTGAGATCCACTACCCGGATAACAAAGGCGCAAGCGCAGACCAGCTGCATCTGCCGGCTCTTCTTACCTGCATTGCCTTCTTCGTCATCGCGACCATCTTCTACTGGCCGATCTGGGCGGCTGCCATCTGCGCTGCCTACATCCTCTTCGGTATGATGAATACTTACCTCAACCGTAGAAAAGGCAAACGCAAAGCCATCAGAAGAAAACAGAAAAGAGTACCTGAGGACATCGAACAATGAATTATTACCTCGATATAATCATGTTTCCGATACAGATCATCGTAGGGATTTTTACCATCTACTACACGGTGATCGCGTTATTTGGCATGTGGCATCGAAAAGAAACGAATCTGGCTGCCCCAAAGAGCCGCTTCGCCATCGTCGTACCGGCGCATAACGAAGCCATGGTCCTGGGAGACCTGCTGGACAACCTTCGCATCCTGAAATATCCGAAAGAACTCTATGACGTCTTCGTCATCGCAGACAACTGCACCGACAATACCGCAGATATCGCGCGCGCCCACGGCGCTCACGTCTTCGAAAGAGAAAACAAGGAACTCGTCGGCAAAGGCTATGCGATGGACTGGGTCTTCCCGAAGATCTTTGCCTTGGATAAGACATACGACGCCTTCTGCGTCTTCGACTCCGACAACCTCGTCCATCTGGATTTCCTCGCCGTCATGAACAACCGCCTTCTCAAAGGACAGAAAGTCCTGCAGGGCTACCTCTCTGCGAAGAATCCGACCGACACTTGGGTCTCCGGTACCTTCGCCATCGCCTTCTGGACCATCAACCACCTCTGGCATCTCGGCAAGTACAATATGGGACTCTCTTCCTGTCTCGGCGGCACCGGCATGTGCATCGCTGCCGATATCGTCAAAAAATACGGCTGGGGCTGTGACTGCCTGACCGAAGACATGGAATTTGCCATGAAATGCCTCTCTCATGGCATTCGTACCTGCTGGGTACATGACGCCATCATTTACGATGAGAAGCCACTCTCCTTCATGGCCTCCTGTCGCCAGAGAAAACGCTGGGCGCAGGGCCAGTTCGACTGCTCCGAGCGCTACATCCCGATCCTCTGGAAAGAAGGATGGAAACGCCATAGCATCGTCATTTTAGACGGCATCATGCAGCTTTTGCAGAACTACTTCCTCCTCGTCTCCACCTTCTACCTTCTGATGACCTACATCAATATGTTCTACCCCTGCTTCACGGTCATCCTCTACAACGATGTACTGGTGCCTCACCAGTTCTGGGCGATCTTAGGCTTCATCCAGTCCGTCGTCCCCTTGATCGTCCTCCTTCAGATCAAGGTGCCTTGGAAGATCTACCTCTACTGGCTCATCTACCCCGTCTTCATGTACTCCTGGATCCCCGTCACCATCCTCGGCTGGAAGGATCGCCATGAGAAAGGCTGGGTACATACCATTCACACCAGAAGCATGCACTTCGAGCAGGCCAGCCTCACCAGAAAGAAAGAGATCGACTCTTGAAACTAAGCCAAAGAACCACGGCACGCGCCGTGGTTCTTTTTTGTTGGTTGGCGGTGACTGGTGGCTGGGGACTGGACGTCATCTTGGGCGGACGGAAAAGGCGTATGTGCGATAGCCGCATGCGGAACAAGCGTCGAAGGATCTTGCGATGAATATGGCTTGCTGCCGCTTGATAGAAAATCGAGAAAATATGTAAAATCAACATTTGAAAACTTTGTAAAATATGCAATTTAATAGAAATAAAACTATGACGCCTTTTTTATAAATGACGGAGATCACTGTTTCCCTTCCATCCTTTTTATTCAAAACCGTGTAAAGTCCAAAACTTCCACGATAGTATTTTATGGAGAGAGGAAAATCCTCCCGGGAGCCGAAAGCTCCTTCACACTCCTACGTGCACACACCTATAGGAAAGGAGAGCGGAGAGGGCTGGCGGCGGATCCGATTTCCCTCCTCCCGCCAGAAAGCGTGCTAGCCGCCGGAAAGCGTAAGCCATACAAATACATAAAGACGCAGCAAGCAAAGAAAGATCGCATGCAGGATTCGCCTCCACGACAAACCCTAGAGCGAAGTTTAGCCGTACCTGTACGACATGAACCGTGAAATGCGCTGGTGCCAGATTGCAGGGAATGCCTCCATGGATACTTAAGAAAGCTTGCTGCGCCTTTGTGATGCGAAAATGCCCTTTGCCTATAAAGGGCATTTTTGTATTTCTCATAATGGCCTGTGAATTTTTTATCCCATCATTTCATAAAATGACATTTCATGTCCATCATGCGTGCTATACTATACCCAAGGGAGGGATCTTGATGTATCTAACGAGAAAAGAAAAAACGAATTGGAAAATGCAGAATGTGAATCCACAGGGGAAAAACTGCGACGACTGCGTCTTTCGGGCCATCGCCGGCGGCACAGGGATTTCTTGGAAAGACACCTTCGCCGGGCTGTGCCAGACCGGCCTTTCCCTGCACGCCATGCCGAACTATCCGCTTGTCTTTCGCAAATATCTGAAGGAAATCGGCGCCCGCTACGTGTATAAGTCTGCCCAGGCGCACGCCCATACCGAGGACGAAGCCAGCGCGGCAGACTTGACCGCAGGAGAATTTATCCGGCAGCATCCGAAAGGAAACTACGTCCTCCGTGTCTGGTGGCACGTCACCTGCGCGCGGGATGGTTTTCTCTATGACACATGGGACGCGAGCAGCGAAAAACTACTCGAAGCGTGGGAGATCCCGCCGGACATCGCGTCCGCGCCGCGCCCCTCCACCCCATGGCTTTACGAGAAGAGCGAGCGCCGCCTCGCTCCTTTGGAAGACATCGACGTCGCCGCGGGCCAGACATTTCTTTTTAGAAATCCAAGTCCCGTAAACCGCGGAAGTCAGGACAGCTTCGTCCGTGCCATCGCCCTCGCCGAAGGCAGGACATGGGAAGAGGCTTATCAGGATATCTGCCGCCAGGCCCTCTCTCAGTGTGATAATCCGCAGTCTACGTCCGTCGCGGCATCCTACCTTAGCCGCTATGCCGTGGGGACTTGCCAGTATTTCACGCGTGGAAAGACGCCGGTAAAAGAATTTCTCGCCTCTCATCCGTCCGGTGCCTGGGTGCTCCAGCTCGGCAAAGGCTGGGCGAGTGCGGTGGTGGATGGCGTGCTGATGGATACGAGAAATTATATCAATAAGCCGATCAAGGTCGCATGGCGACTGCGTTGAGCGAGCGGCTCTCAAAAACACTCCGAAAAGGTCGGAGTGTTTTTTATTGCTTTAAAGCGCTTGCAATGGAAATCGCGGTGTGATCTAATATAGGAAAGGATAAGGAATGACAATCGTGGTCGGCAGAAAGGCAGCAGGTGATCTATAGTGAAAGAGAAAACGAAGGTGCGCTCCTGGGAGCTCATTGATGACAAAACGCTGTTCAAGAAAACGGATAAATCCTTTTTCAAGTACGCGGGAGCGACGATTCCCGGTCCGATGCATGATTTCTTTGATGCGGAGTCAATGAGGAATGGGGAGCGCTGGGAAATCCGGATCCGCTACGAGGGCTCATTGTATGATGCCCATCTCGAGAAGGAGAGCCTGTACCTCGGGCGTGTGCGTATTTTCTGGTGCAAAGAGCTGAAGGCCGTTTTTCTGGATGTGATTAAGGAGAATTCGGAATTTCCTTTGCTGACTATCGTGAAAATAGCGGATAATGTGTATGATTTTCGTTTGAGATAGATTCGTTACTACACTCGTGAAAGTAAGCGAGGTATATTAAGTTTGTATAGGAGTAAACTAATATGGAAGAAAAGTATGATAAGATTAGAGGTCTGTGTAAAAATATCCAGTTGACTAAAGGAAAACTATCAGATGAGTATCTCTTCACTTTAGATGCAGTTGACACCTTTTTTTATAAAAACAATATAGGGGCAATGGATATAAGAGGTGGATTTACGGATGGAAGTAATGACGGCGGCATTGATTTCATCTATTCTGATGGAGAGACCATGTTTTTGGTTCAAGGAAAGTCGACGACCAATTTATCCATCGAAGATATTAAGAATCTTTTTAATAAGATGGCTGAAACGACAGCTGCGTTTTATAACAAGAAATAAGAGAAATATTCAAATGCACTTAAGACTGCTTTTTGGAATAAGTATGATGATTTGAGTGATGATAAAAATATAGCATTGGTCCTTTTTACCAGCACGCTGATTACGGAAAAAATGAAAAGGGAAATTGATAAGTTTATTTGTTCAGATGCAATGGGAGATTATGCGGTTGCGGTATACGATGCAGATGATATTGAAGCAAGAAGAACCGCTATTTTCCAGCAATCTGACTTGGTACCAAAGGATGCTGTAGAATTATATACTGAAGATGAGTACAAGAAAAATATTTTGCACTACGGAGAGAATGGGATTATTGTAAACATTAAAGCCTCTTCGTTAAAACATTTATTTACAAAGCATTCATCACATGGGTTATTCAGCTATAATCTAAGAGAGCATATTACGCAAAAATCTGTTGATCAGGGGATTGAACGAACGATAGAGCATGAAGCTGAAAAATTCTGGTTCTATAATAACGGAATTACGATTGGTTGCGGGGATTTCCATATAGATGGGACAAAAATTTGTTTATATGATTTTTCTATCATTAACGGGGCACAAACTACAACAAAAATAGGAAAGTCCAAGCGTGTCGATGAGGAGCATGATTTCGCTATAGTTTGCAAAATTGTGCGAGCTAAGAACTCCCTGGAAGGGGATTCTGATTTTATCACCAAGATATCCGAGGCTTCCAATTCGCAAAAGCCTATTAGACCTAGAGATTTGAAAGCTAATTCTAAAGAGCAAAAACTATTACAGATGGGATCGGCAAAAAGCAAATACCCATTGGCTATTGAAATCAAACGTGGTGTCAAGGCTCCCAATTATAAAAAGGTTGAAAAATGGCAGCATGTGACCAATGATTATATTGGGCAGCTGATTTATGCTTGCATTTTCCAGCATCCGGGACTTGCTAGAAATAGTAAAAACACCATGTATTCATCGAGTAAAGTGTACAATCAGCTCTTTTTAAGAAAGCATGATTATAATACGCTATATGATTTAGTTCGATTGGGGGATGTATACGACGATTTCTCGGCTGATTTTTCTGAAAAGGCAAGTGATGACTTGGATAAAGTGGCTATTGCAAGTAACGGTAAATTATCTGTTCTTGCTGCTGTCATGTACTTGTATAAGAAACAAAAGGGGCTGATTGATAATGCCCAGAGCGCAGGAGTTCATCGCGATAATGTTAAAGGCCTTTTAGTGACTGATTATCAAGGTGATGATTTGGACAAAAAACTAAGGGATCTATTCGCTTGGATTATCAAGAGTATGAGTGGTGTTTATGAAAAGAAGAAAGTCTCGGAGAAGATAACCAGTTATTCGAATTTTTTCAAATCCGAAAAAATGTATGATTTGGTTTTACGCGAGTTTGATGAGGCAGATGACTATGATCAGGGGAAAATCAATTCTTTTATGGAAGTTTTTTCTCTTAAAAAGGAAAATGATTAAACTTAATCGAGAAGGACAAAATGGAAACTGGAGTAGATCGGTTAATGAAGCAGTCTAGGTGGAATTAAGATTTGAACCAATCTGTCTTGCATACGAAACGGAAAAGGGGTAATATTGTCTTATGGATGAGACAATATTACCCCTTTTCCGTTCTATGGAGGAGACAAGATGAATAAAAAAATCATACAGGAAGTGCTGGCGGACCAGTGGGAAACGGTGCAGGAGCAGGGATTTCTTACTCGTGCCTTCGATTGGGAGGAGAATCTGAACTACTGCCTTGTGGGTATTCGAAGGGCAGGGAAGTCCTATCTTCTGATTCAGCGCATCCACGAGCTGCTGAAGGAGGGCGTCCCGGAGGATCACATTCTCTACGTGAATTTCGAGGATGAACGGTTGCTGGAGATGACGGCGGCGGATCTGCACCTGCTCCTGGAGGTGCAGGCGGAATTTGCGGAAGATCACAAGGTGACGCATGTCTTCTTGGATGAGCTGCAGAATGTGACGGGCTGGGAGAAGTTTGTCCGGCGGCTGGCGGACAGCAAGTACCATGTGTATGTGACGGGAAGCAATGCGAAGATGCTGAGCCGGGAGATCGCGACGACGCTGGGCGGGCGTTTCATGATGCGGGTGGTGTATCCGTATGATTTCTCGGAGTATCTGGCAGCGCTTGGAATCGATGGGAGTCCGCGAAAGCAGCTGACGATGAAGGGGAAGGCGGCGATTTCCAGCGCCTTTGAGGCGTATCTGGAAAGTGGTGCGTTTCCGGAATTGATCGATGTACAGTCGAAGCGGATGTATTTGAATAACATTTACCAGACGATCTACCTCGGGGATATCATCGCCAGGAATGGCATCGGGAATGAATTTGCCGTGCGTCTGCTCTTGAAGAAGATCGCGGAGTCGGTGTGTCATCCGCTTTCGTACAGCCGTCTCACGCGGATTGTGGCAGGGAGCGGTCTTGCGATCGGCAAGATGACGGTGATCAAGTATGTGTCGTATATGCAGGATTCGTACCTGATTTTTTCTATCCAAAATATCATGGGCAAGCTGGTGGATCGGGAGACGACGCCGAAGTATTATTTCATGGATACGGGACTGCTGCAGCTCCTGGTGCTGGATGGTGTGACGGCAGCTTTGGAGAATCTGGCGGCCATCGAGCTGGTGCGGCGCTATGGGATGGATCAGGTGTACTATTATGAAAGAAATATAGAGGTGGATTTCTATATCCCGGAGAAGAAGATGGCGGTGCAGGTTTGCTATTTCCTGCATCAGTCAGAGGAAACGCTGGAGCGGGAAGTGGGTGGTCTTTTGAAATTGAATGAATTCATGAAGGGCCAGTCGCTTTACATCCTGACATATAGTGAAGATGAGGAAATCGAGCGGAATGGGGTCACCATCCATGTGCTCCCGATGTGGAAGTGGCTGCTCGCGAAAGAGATATAAGGAAAGAAGGCGGAAGAAATGGGATTTCGTTTTCAGCGGCGGATCAAGATCATGCCGGGGGTGACGCTGAATGTCGGGAAGCGCGGGGTCTCGACGTCGATCGGGCGGCGCGGGGCGCATGTGACGTTCGGACAGAATGGCGTGCGGACGACGGTGGGGATCCCGGGGACGGGGATCTCTTACACGTCGCTTGCAAAGCCTTCGCATGCGCCGGAGGCGGGGAGCCGGGAGGCGTCGTGGCCGCATCTCTCGAAGTGTCCGTACTGCGGGCATGGGATGCGGAAGCGCTGGGATCGATGCCCGGCATGTCATCATCCGCTGGAGCAGCCGCTGCCGGAGGATGCGGTGCGCTGCCGGGGGTGCGGGCATGTGTATGAGGGGAATATCCTCCGTTTCTGCCCTGCGTGCGGATGCCGGCTCTTGGATACGCCGGTGGAAATCCTGCCGGAGCTGACGGCGGAGGAGCGTGCGCAGTATGCGGCGGGGCACTGCGAGGTGTGTCCGCATTGCCGTGGTCCGGTGCCGGATGTCGCTGGGCTGAAGTATTGCCCGCATTGCGGCTTCGAGGTCTCGACGAAGAAGAATCAACAGGCTTTCTTGGAGAAGTTCTTCTATGGTCTCTTTGTAGTGGGAGTGATGATAGGAGTTTTGTTC
>ERZ1035032.1402-NODE-1402-length-15079-cov-7.030152_pt1 | contig 15079 bp, 12 predicted proteins | sample MGYA00520693_ERZ1035032 | MGnify/ENA primary metagenome ERZ1035032 (study PRJEB33766, sample SAMN09781740) | gut metagenome | biome: gut microbiome | host: Homo sapiens | place: Madagascar | study: EMG produced TPA metagenomics assembly of the PRJNA485056 data...
GCAGAGCCGCCCGGATGTGGGCGGCTCTGCCTTCGCTGGGTTTATTGTACTGGATTTCGCGGCGTTCCACAAGGGCCAATTTTCACAAAAAGAAACCAACAAATCGCTGCGGACTTGACAAGTCCCGCCGCGCCCCTCTATTATAAGAAGGAAAGAGAGGGGTCTGCCATGTCATCTATCACCATCCGCCGCTGCTGCATCGGGGAGGGACGCCCCAAGGTCATCGTCCCCATCGTGGAGCGCACCGAAGCCGCCATCCTGCAAAAAGCCGCTGCGTTTTCCACAAGTTCCGCCGATTGTGTGGAATGGCGGGCCGACTGGTTCGCCGACGCACTGGACGCCGACGCGCTGAGCCGCTGCCTGCGCGGGCTGCGGGCTGCGCTGGGCGAGAAGCTGCTGCTCGTCACCTTCCGCACCCAGGCCGAGGGCGGCGAAGCGGCCCTGACCGCCGACCAGTACGCGACCTTTTGCGCAGCCGTCTGTGCTTCCGGCTGCGCCGACCTGTTGGACATCGAGTTCTTTTCTGCCAGGGAGCGCCTGCCCCAATGGATCGCAGCCGCCCATGCAGCCGGGGTGAAGGTGGTCTGTTCCAGCCACGACTTCCAGAAGACGCCGCCCCGCACCGAACTCGTGGAGCGGATGGTCCGGATGCAGCAGGCCGGGGCCGACCTGCCCAAGCTGGCCGTCATGCCCACCTGCCGCACCGATGTGCTTGAGTTGCTGGCCGCGACGGCCGAGATGGCCGACCACCACCTCAAAACGCCCGTCATCACCATGAGCATGGGAGCGCTGGGCGCCGTCAGCCGCCTGTGCGGCGAGGCCTTCGGCTCGGCCATGACCTTTGCCAACCCCGGCACCGCCAGCGCCCCAGGTCAGGTGCCGCTGGATGTTGTGGACGCCGTGCTGGACAGCCTGCGGCTCTAATGTTCCATTATAAACAAAGACTCGCAGCGGCAGGATACTTTCGTATCCCGAACAGTTGCGAGTCTTTATATTTATACGTTTGGATCACCGAGTGTCGGTCAGTGCATTGCGAATGCCCACCACACCATTTACACCGTCGCAGGCTCCTTTGCGCTGCCCGGAACCTCTTCCGGGAAAACTTCCGTCTCCTGATTGAAGTTCAGGCGGCGCTCTTCGACGACCAGCGGCCGGTTCATAATGCGGGTGTTCATCGCCATGATGTACTCTCCCATGAAGCCCAGAAAGGCCAGCTGGATACCGCCCATGAAGAAAACTGCAATGATGATGGGTGCATATCCGGCCGAGAAGCTGTTCCATGCCACGAGCTTTGCGATCAGGAAGCCCAGAGCCACGAGAAAGCTCAGGGCTGAGATCACGAAACCTGCAAAAGTCGCAAGGCGCATTCCGACCTTGGTATAGCTGGTAAAGCTGAGCATTGCAGCGTCATACAGGCTGTACCAGTTGTTGTGGGTCTTGCCCGCACGGCGCTGCGGCTGCGTGTACTCGATTTCCTTACGTTCCGGCCCCAGCTCGGCCACGATGCCGCGGATGAAAGGGGTCGGGTCTTTCAGATCGCGCAGCGTCTGCACGAAGCTCTTGTCATATAGACCAAAACCGGTGAACTGCTCGATCTGCTCCACGCTGCTCATCTTCTTGATGAGCTTGTAGTAGCAACCGCGCAGGAAGTACATGATGGCACTTTCCTTGCTCTTGGTCTTGCGTCCAATGACGATCTTATAGCCCTTCTCCCACTCATGCACGAAAGTTGGGATGAGCTCTACCGGATCCTGGAAGTCAGCACAGATGGTAATGGTGCAGTCGCCCGACGTATTCAGGATGCCGTAGTACGGGCTGTTGAACTGGCCAAAATTCTTCGAGTTGAAGATAGCCTTAACGTTTTTGTCCTCCGCGCAGATCTGTGTGATGATCTCGCGGGTGCGATCCTGGCTCTTATTATCGATGAAGAGGATCTCATAGTCGTACTCCGGGAGACTGCTCCGGATCTCGTCGCGGACCGCCTCGTAGATCGGACGTGCATTCTCCTCTTCGTTATAGCACGGGATCATCACTGAAATTGTTTTTCTCATTTTCATTCCTGCTCTCTTTTCACCCAATCCATGGTCCTTCGGATTCCTTCTGCGAACGGTGTTTTCGGCGCAAAGCCGGTGTCTGCCTGCAGCGCCGAGATATCCGCCTGCAGGTGCATCACCTGAAGCGGCCCATACGGCACCTCGCCAAGCCCCAGCGGAAGCGCCGGGTCGATGGCGTCCCGCATCTGAATGATGTAATCCTTCAGCGGCATCGCCTGGCCGCTGCCCAGCGGATACACTGCACCGTTCCTGCCGTGGCAGGCGGCCAGATAGAACGCGTCAGCAGCATCGCCCGCATACAGATAATCCCACCGCTGGATGCCCGCCGTCAAGGCTGGTCTCTCGCCTGCCAGCAGCTTCCGGATGGTCCCGGAGATCATGGTCATGGGGCCGTCATGTGGGCCATAGACCGACAGGATGCGGACCCATACATGGTCGATGTCCAGCGCCTTGGCCTCGACCCGGCTCATCTGGCCCGCGCAGAGCTTAGCCATTCCGTAGCCGTTTTCCGGGAATGCCGGGGTATCGCTCTTGAGCAGGCCTTCCACGCGGCCATACTCGGCCTGGCTGCCTGCTCCCAGAAAGACCTGGCATCCCAGCGCTTTGGCGGCGCGGACAGCATCAATGGTGCTCTGGATGTTCTCGATCTGTGCTGGCATATCATTTCGGCCCTGCCCGATGGTGTGCGCCCACGCAAAATGGAAGAACGCATCCACCGAGACGCCTTCCATCTTCTGCGGCAGGGTCGCGAGTTCTTTTGCATCGCACTCCACCACATGGAGCGCTGCTGCCTTGGGCAGATCCTTGATCCGGCTGCTGCCGGGGCGGCAGACGGCATACACCGTCACGTTTTCCCGCAGCAGTTTTTCGCACAGCGCGATTCCGATCGCGCCTGTCGGCCCGGTCACAACCGCCGTTTGAATGTTTCGTTCGATGTTGTTTTTCATATCGTTTACACTTCCGGCATCAGAGGGATGAACATCTGCTTCTTCAGTTCTTCACGCGGAAGGAACGGTGCCAGATCTTCCAGCGGCGGGCTGACCAGCGTGCCATCCGGCAGACGCTTGGTGCTGCTCTTGGGTTCCCAGACCTGCTTCGTATCGGTGAAGATCTCGCAGAACACAGCACCGTCCATTGCCAGCGCCTTGTCCACAGCTTCCTTCATCTCGGCATTGCTGTGGGCGCTGAGATACGGATAGCCAAACGCAGCTGCCAGTTTCTCGAACTGCGGGAAGGACAGATCCCCGCTCTCCGGGCCAATGCCGATCTTGCAATGATCCTTGAACAGGTTGTTCTGGGTCAGGCGAATGGAATGGTAGCCGCTGTTGTTGATGAGGAAGATCTTGATCGGCAGGCGGTTCGTCAGGACGGTCTGCAGTTCCTGCAGGTTCATCATGATCGAGCCGTCACCTTCCAGGCAGATGGTCGTTCTGCGGCCGCCGCCGATGCAGGTGCCAATGGCTGCCGGCAGGCCATAGCCCATGCTGGCAATGGCACTGTTGTTGGCCATGCGGCTCCCCTTCTGGATGACATACGCCTGATTGCCCACCACGCAGCAGGCACCGTTCGACACAGCGGTCAGGCTGTTCTCCGGCAGCTGGCTGCTCAGGTAGCGCACAAAGGCATACACATTGGCCGTCTCGCCGTTTTCCTCCCACTGACGGGGCAGAACGGCAGGGTATTCTTTCTTCCAGCGCTGGCAGGTCTCCAGCCAGTCCGCCGCCCTGCTCACCGGCGCAGCCGATCCCGCCGCAGCATCCAGCCTGGTCAGGAAATCCTTTGCGTCGGCCCAGATGGGCATCTCCACATGGAGTGTCGGCTTTTTCAGCTCGGCCGGATCGATGTCCACCATGATGACCTCTGCGGCACGGGCCCAGGTCTTCCAGTTATAGCCCACCTGACGGATGGAAATGCGGGTGCCCACAGCCAGGATCAGGTCTGCGTTCTGGATCGCCCAGTTGCCGGGCCGGTCGCCCATATTGCCAGCGCGGCCGCAATAAAGCGGATTTTCGTCTTCGATCAGGTCCACAGCGTTCCAGTAAGTGACCACTGGAATATTCAGCTTTTCTGCTACGCTGCGGAACGCCTCGTAGCCGCCCGACAGGCGGATGCCGTATCCAGCGTGGAACACCGGGCGCTTTGCCTGCCGGATCTTTTCCAGCACAGCTTCGATCGTAGCCTGCTCCACAGGCGGGGGAAGCTGCGCATCGTCCTCAGCCGGGTCGTAGCCCTCCAGTTCATCCGTTTCGATGTAACTGCCCTGATAGTTGACCGGAATGTCCAGCCAGACCGGGCCGGGGCGGCCGGTCGTAGCCAGATGCCATGCCTTTTCCAGCGCATAGCGGATCTGTTTGGGGTCTTCGATCATCGTCGCAAACTTGGTCATGCTGCTGACCGACTTAACGATATCGTACTCCTGGTCGCCCATTGCACGCAGCAGGGTGCCGGTGTACTGCAGGGCATAGCGGGCCGTGGTGTCGTAACGCACCTGACCGCTGATGATGAACATCGGGATGCTGTCCAACCAGCCGCCCACAACACCGGTCAGGGCATTCGTGCCGCCCGGCCCGGTCGTCACGCAAACCGCCGCGATCTTATTTTCCAGCCGCGCGTAAGCTTCCGCCGCGATGGCGCAGGCCTGCTCGTGGTGGTTGTAGGTCACATGCAGCTTCTCGTGGTGGCCCAGTGCGTCATTCAGGTGCATCGCACCGCCGCCCACGACCGAGAACACATCGGTCACGCCTTTTTCCGCAAGAAAGTTTGCGACATAATCAGCTAAACGAATTTTCATGATGTTTTCCAAACTCCTTCAAAATAATTAATTTTTTTTACGGAAGAAGGACACACTTAAAGCAGTAAGCATTCCGCATTGAACCAGTTGCGTCAAATTCAGCGCATCTGTAATTCCATATATTCCATGTATCGCAATGCATTTCCCACTAACTAAATAGCAAAATATGTCTGCTACAATGTAAACCGCCGCAAGGATAGGCAATTTTCGTCCCGCAATAAACAGTGCATTCAAGCAATACAAAACATTTGTAAGTGATACGGAACAAACGACCCAAACTAATAAACCTCTATACTCTCGTAAATTGTTTCCATACAAGAAGGAGAGAGCCCATCCTCCCATAAGGTATGCTACTACGCATGCAATCACACCAAGCGTTACAACGCTTCCAACAAATTTTATTAGAAGTTTCGCTAGATTTCTCCGTTGCTTTTCCTGAATGTACTGCGCAAATAACGGTAAAAAAGGAATCATAATACAACTTACTAAAGTTGTCAGTACCACAGTCGGAGCCGCAACTGAAGAATAAATACCAAGTTCTTCTGTCGTATATATCTTTTCAAACATCAGCTTAGGGATTGCCTGAAGAATCATTGGCGCAATACTTACCACAAACATTGCAAAACAGCATTTCAGCAACTGACAACTCTGTCCCAGGTCCTGTTTGTGAACTTGTAATGCCCCTGTTTGAGCCGCTTTAACCTTTGGAACGTCATAGCATACCAGGACCATCAATGACGCCAAATCCATTCCAACCAAAGCCCAAAGGATGTTTCCCGTAGAAATTAGTCCCATGGTAAAAGCTATAACGCTCAGTATTCCTTTCAAAATCAGTGAAATTCCAGAGTACTTGAGCATGTTTTCTCTCTGTAATACTCCGTACAGTACATCTGCAAAAGCCTCTAGAGATTTATACACCATGTAAAGCATTATAGCGCCATACTGTACATTTTTATAACCGGTAAACCATGCAAAGAAAGCACAAAGTACCACTCCAACTACAACTGTTAAATATCGAGAAAGTACATATTGTGCATTACTATACTGTCGTTTAATATCTGATGCTTGAAAACTTCTCATTCCATAATTAGCTACTACAAAAAACACGTTAGAAGTTGTCATCGCTAACGACAAAATTCCTGCCGCCTCATATCCAGACATCCGAACAACAAGAACAGTAATGATCCACAAGCAGAAGAAATATGCAATATTACCAGTCGTGTTATAAATGGCATCGCTTGCAAACGATTTTTCCATAATCATAACTCCTTAGCTTTGATAAAACCTTTTTGCCTTTTGTGTATATGTAATCTTTGCAGCCTGATAATACATATAATCCGAGATACTTTGAGGCAAGTTTTTTCTAAGCCAGTACTCTACTTTAGCCATCAACGACATCTTTTCATCCTTTTTGGATTCGTTGCTCCAAGGTGTCATTTGTAGATATTTATCATAAAGAGCCGTATAAGGATGAATATTTTCTTTATACCACGGACGACTTGTAAAAAGATCAATACAATGGTAGATTCTCACATCATCCCTTGCTTGTTTCAATTCTTCAAAACTATAATAACCGCCCTTTTTATTCAGCTTTTCCCAGCAGAATCTTTTATAGTACTGCCTCGTATTATATACGTAAAACTGCGTTATAAAATTGAACTGCGGAGAAAGCCTCTCTACATCCTTTTTTAACACAATCGAAATAGGATTTTCCTCAGGCAACATATACTTAGATCTTACATGAATCAGATGCTCAAGGAGTCGTTCTTCAACTCTTTTCTCCTTCCAAACAGGTAAATCATAAACAATTACACCTGTATTGTATAATTCAGCAGCATCGCTTAACCCAGAAATTTGATTATAATCACCATGTATCCCCTCCAAGGCCATCGCACAGGGGTGTCCATGAAGATTCATCGTCTCCAGTTCTTCTACACTGCCATCAATAATTGTATCCGCATCGATTACAATCACACGCTGCATATCACACGGCAAAAAATTCGCCACCATCAACTTAACATATGCAGAATACCGCCCTCTCCATGGTTGAACTTGTAGCTTCTGCAGTCTCTCCGTAATTTTCTGAGTCTCTATAAAAAATATTTTTGCGCGATACATTTCGCAGAGTTCTAATAATTTACTTTTACTCTCCTCCTTTATTCCGTCATCAAAAATATAAAACACAACTTCTTCTGGCTTACTGCTGTTTTTCAGAAGTGATACCATGGAAACTGCTGCGCAGGGTACGTACCCTTCATCAAATATATATGCAACGTTCATGTCCGCTCTCTTTCATTATATTCGTCTACTATATATTTTTCAAACACTATCTCCGTTACATTTTGAAGCATAAAGATAATTAGAACAAGTTGGCTTACACAATTGAATATATCAAACCGGCTCGTATAAATATACGGAAGCGGAGCCAGCAAGAGCACCATTCCACCAAAAGTGATCTGGTCGGTTTTCTTCATCGAGCCAACCTTCTGCGCGGTTTGCTCGCAGAGGAATGCGAGGAACGGAATCAGGATAAAGCAGTAAATGTATTTTCCCTGGTCCTGATACAGGATGATTGCCAGAACGATATCCAGCAACGCTCTCCATTCCCGTTTTTCCAGCAGCGCACCAATTAGAAGCAACACTGCCACAAGGTAATTCAGCTTCGTCAAAATCGAGCTCGAAGAGATCGTGATATGGCCCAGATACTTCAGGACATGTGCCAGCACGTTGATAAATCCTGTTCCATTGACCGATACATAGTTGATGCTGCTTCCGCCGAACGACAGAACCACCTTGAACCAAATAGGGAAACCGCCCAGTCCCTCTTTGAAGAAGAAAAATGGTAGAAGCAGCGACAGAATACCGTATCCAATTGTTCTTGCTGCAGCTTTCCAATTTTTATCACGAATCAGCAAAATCCCAAGAAACGCCGGATACAGCTTTATTCCCGCCGCAAATGCCAAGGCGAGATAGGAAAGTTCCCGTACGGCTGCATTTTTATGATTGCGAAATCGGACAAAGACCAAAGATAGGAGCAAAACAAGGATAATAATATTGCCGCGTTCAATGCTGTACATATAGCCATAACTGAACACACAGCATGTCGACAGCCACTTTTTTGCCGAAAGCGAAATGTCAATATTCAACGACTCGATATACCAACAAAACGCAAGCACGATAAAGCCCAAGAAGAAAAGATAAAGCAACATCGGTGCCTGAAAAGTTCTCAAGTCAATATCTGTTCCCCTTGCATTAACTGAAGCTGAAAAATCATCTTCCCATCTACAACTGACGCTCAGAGGAATCATTCGATACAAAATGTAGAACAAGATATTTGCCAGGGGCGGATAGAGTGTTCCCAGTTGGCGATAAGGTTCTCTGTTTTTCACATACTCAATGCTGTGAAAAAAGTCCATTCCGGTATCTCTGTAATCTAGAAAGAAAAAATGCGACCACAGGTCTCCGTGTGTGCACAACATCAACAACATCAGCAAAATCAGTGCAAATGTGCACCACTCGCAATAGAGCCGTGCCGGACTTTTTTCCAATAGTTTCAATGTATTTCGCTTTTTTAAGCAATTCTGTTTATTTTTCATAAATGGTTCCTCACAGTATAATTCTTAAAGTATTTCCCCATTCAACAAGTCCTTCACAAAGTCATCCTTCACCAGCAGAAGCGTTCCTGCATAGACGAGGACGCCTTCCGCGATAAGACCGGCCATCCCAAAAAAGTTCAACGGCAGGGCACGGCTGGTCAAAAGCCCGACGGCAAACATCGGCAATCCCAGCCAAAAATAGCGGAGCGCGGCCTTAAAAAATCTGCTGATCTCAAGCTGCCTGCGCACGATCCAGAATTGGACGCCGGTCACACAAAGCTCAGCGATGACCGAGCCAACAGACGCACCGTTCGCCAGAAAATGCGGGATCAGAAACAGGTTACAGCCAAAATTCACGATGGCCCCCACCGTCACCGAAAGCGTCAGATACCGCTCTTGCCCGGTCGGCACAAGGTATTGGATGCCGATCACATTGCTGCTTGCGATTACCGGCAGCAATACCGCCAGGATATACAACAATGTCACCACACCATCGTACCCTTCGCCGTAGAAGATCGGCACAAAGCGTGTTGCGATCAGGACCACACCATACATTACCGGGAATGAGATGGCATAGACCAGCCGGAACGAGCGCTCCATCAAGGTCTGGATCTCCTCTGTTTCCCGCTTCGCCCACAGATTCGCCACCCGCGAGGCCATCACAGCCCCGACCGATGTGACCAGCGCAATCAGTACACGGATCAGCTTCTGACCCTGCTCATAGTAGCCGTTCTGCGTGTCCGAGCCGGTGAGCAGACCGATCATCGTCTTGTCCAGCACCGTGTAGACCTGCATGGCTACCTGCGAAATGAACAGGATGACCGCCGGCTGCACGTGGGCGAATGGATGCAGGGCTTCTACCCGGACGGTTTCCACTCTGCGGGGCAGGAACCGCCAGAGAAACAGATACCCCAGAACCAACGAACAGCCGTACAGCAGCGCGTATAACACCACATCCTGTTCGCTTTTGACCAGCAGGAAAATGCCCGCCGCACAGACCACTTTTGAGATCGCATTGCAGAGCGTGATGGAGCGGAACTCTTCGATGCCCTGAAAGAACCAGGAGATGTCGAAGCAGACGCCCACGATCTCCAGCGACACCGCAAGATACAGTGCCTTCTCTGCGGTTCGTGCGACGACAGCCGTATAGTAGGCTCCGAAGACGAGCAGTGTCAGGGTCAGCCGCAGAACAACGAGTTCCCAAAACGCTTTGGAGCGGCCCTGCGGGTCTTCCCGATACTGCGCCACCCGCCGCTGCCCATATAACGACGTCCCCAGCACAGCCGCCATTGCAAAATAGGACGCAACGGACTGCGCAAAAGAATAGTGCCCGATGTTTTCTACCCCCAACACGCGGGAGACATAGGGTGCCGTGATGAGCGGCATCAGCGAGATCAAGATCTGGTTTGCCAGATTGCAGAAATAATTATAGGTAAGTGCCGATGTTTTTTTCATGAAAGTCGATCGTTCCTGTTGTTACCGCCGCGCCAGATGCCGGAAGAAAATGGTCTCGTTCGGGAATTCCGTTGAGAAATTATACGTTACGGATTCATTTTCAAAGGAATAGATCGGGTCACAGGCAAGCTCTGTTGTGTGCTCTGTGAGCACATGATAAAAGCCGCGCCCAATCTCCACGCAGGGTGTCGCCGCACCGATCAGCAGACAGACGACCAGCAGCAGCGTTTGCGCCTTCTGCGAAAACTTCGGCATTTTCAGCTCATCCAAATGCTTCAGCAGTGCCTCTCCGCAGAACACCATCAGCAGGAAAACACCCGGTATCGAAACGCGCATACAGAAATCGTTTGACCGTCCGACGCGGAAATGCGGGATCAGCAGCAGCGACGCAAACACCGTGTAGTACAACGGATTTCGTTTCTGATCCCGGTATACCAGAACCAGGTAGGCCCCCGCTTCCAGCGCGAAAAAGACCAAAAAGTAAAGCAGTGAGCTTACTGCTCCCTCCGAGAACCACTGGAGCGTCGCGCTCAGGAGGCTGCCTTCTTCTGCCGCCGTGCCGCTGGTCGCATTGTTGCAGAGGTAGTATATCAGATAGACCGGAACAACCGTCACGATCCCCAGCAGATTTCCCGGAAGCAGCAGCTCCCGGATGCTCTGCCCTGCCGCATGTGCCCGGATGCCCTGTGCCAGATGCCGGATACCGCGGACCAGCATCAGGATGGCAAGGCCCAGCAGCGGGAACGGCCCGCAGGACAGGCACGCAATACACAGGAAAATGTAGTTGCGCGGCGTCCGTTCCTGCAAAAAACAGGCCACCGTCAGCCAGGGGATCACCGACTGATTGAACACCCAGTAGATACAGGTCGTGATCGAGCTGAACTGATACCGCGAGAACCACCACTCCAGATGCAGCACCTCCGGAGAAAAAATATACGACACATGGTTCGTGACAAACACGCCAATCAGATCCATCCCGCTGAAAAAAACGAACAGCAGAACGACCAGCCACAGCTGTTTTTCTCCTTCTACACCATGGTAGGTCAGCAGCAGGAGCAGCACAAAATAGACGCCCACCGCCGTCCAGAGCCAGAGCAGGTTCTGCCCCACAGCCCACGCCAGATCCAGCCCGCCAAGGGGCAAAAGCAGCTTGGCCAGACCTGCCGCCGGGAGCCAGTGCCCGATGTAATAGACCAGTGCTGAGCCGTTCTGATACCGGACCGGCCAGTCATGCGTGATGAGATCCCGAAAGATCGCATTCCGGCAGTCCCAATCGGAAGTCTGGAACCAATGGCCGTTCAAACCGCCCAGAAAAGTCCAGAGCAACACCAGCAGAAAGAGCACAGTCAGCATCCGGGCCGGAACGGTGATCTGCTTCTCTGCTCCGGCCGCTTCCGGGTCTTTCCGGAGGGCAAAACACAGCACCGCCGCATAGGCCGCGATGCAGGGCACCGCTGCTGTCAACCGCAAAAAAAATGCAAGGAACAGAAAAATCGGAAGTGACAGATAGAGGAATATCGGAAGTTTCAAGTTCGAATAGCGCAAAGTCATGGTACGTTCCTCATTGCTCTGTTTTCGTTGTTTCTGTTCCCTGCGGGCAGGGGACCTTACTGGTTCACGGCCTCGATGATGGTCTTGGCCATGTAGTCGATCATCTCATCAGTCATGCCGGGGTAGACGCCGACCCAGAAGGTGTTGTTCATGATAAAATCAGTGTTGGTCAGCTCACCTGCCACACGGTAAGCATCGGTGCCGCGGATCTGGTCAAAGCAGGGGTGCTTGATCAGGTTACCGCTGAACAGCAGACGGGTCTGCACATTATGGCTCTCAATATAGCGGGTCACCGCATTGCGCTCCAGACCACTTTCCGGCTTGACGGAGAGCAGGAAGCCAAACCAGGACGGACGGCTGTTTTCAGCCGGCTCCGGCAGAATGAGCTTATCCTGCACCGGCTCCAGAGCCTTGCGCAGGCGGTCCCAGTTGTGGCGGCGGCGCTCAATGAAGGAGGGGAACTTCTTCAGCTGTTCGCAGCCGATGGCTGCCTGCATATCGGTGACTTTCAGGTTGTAGCCAAAGTGACTGTAAACATACTTGTGGTCATAGCCCTTCGGCAGCTCGCCAAACTGGCCGTCAAAACGATGGCCGCAGAAATTATCCTGACCAGAGGGGCAGATGCAGTCGCGGCCCCAGTCACGATAGGACAGGATCATGCGGTTCAGCAGCGGATTGTTGGTGTAGACGCAGCCGCCCTCGCCCATGGTCATGTGGTGCGGGGGGTAGAAGCTGGAGGTGCCGATATCGCCCCAGGTACCGGTAAAGCGGGTCTCGCCGTTGATGGTATACTGGGTGCCCAGCGCATCGCAGTTATCCTCGACCAGCCACAGATCGTGTGCATCACAGAATGCCTTGACAGCAGACAGGTCAAACGGATTGCCCAGGGTGTGCGCGATCATGACAGCCTTGGTCTTGGGGGACAAGGCTGCTTCCAGCTGGGTGACATCAATGTTGTACTGCGGCACGGTCACGTCCACAAACACCGGCACCGCGCCATACTGGATGGCCGGGGTCACCGTGGTGGGGAAGCCGCAGGCCACGGTGATGATCTCATCGCCGCGCTTGATCTGACGGTCTCCCAGTTCCGGAGCAGTCAGTGCAGTAAAGGCGATCAGGTTTGCGGAAGAGCCGCTGTTGACCAGATGGGCATACTTCACACCGATCCACTTGGCAAATTCCTTCTCGAACTGGTCGGCAAAACGACCAGTGGTCAGCCAGAAGTCCAGCGTTGCATCGGTCAGAGCGCACATTTCCTTCTCATCGAAAACACGCGCTGCATAGGTGATGCGGTCACCGTCCTGGTAAGGCTCTTTCTTTTCCTTGAAGTCGTGATAGTATTCTGCCACCAGAGCCTTGATCTGCTCGCGGGCTTCCTGCTCATTTTTCCAGATTGCCATAGTACGGTTCCTTCCTCTTCACTTTATAAATTCGTTGATCTCGGCTTCCATCTCCGCCGAAACATCGCCGCTGTTCAGCCATACCTTGCTGAAGCGGACTGTCATTTCCATGCACTCTTCGATGTGCCAGCGGGGCTTCCAGCCAAAGGTCGCCTTGATCTTGCTGCAGTCCAGCTTCAGGAAATTGGCTTCGTGGGGCGCATTGACCTCAGCCTGATTTTCCCAAGTAGCGTCCCCGCCCCAGTTTCTGCAGAACAGATCGACCAGTTCACCGGTCGTCACGCAGTCGCAGTCGTCGGGTCCGACATTGTAGAAGCCTGCATATTTTTTGTCCTCATACTGCTTTTGGGCAATGGTCAAATAGACAGCCAGCGGCTCCAGCACATGCTGATACGGGCGGGTCGAGTACGGATTGCGCACACCGATGGTCCGGCCTGCCGCCATAGCGCGCACACAGTCCGGAACGATGCGGTCATTTGCAAAATCACCACCGCCGATCACGTTGCCAGCGCGGGCTGTCGATACTGCAGGGCTCTCCGCTTTGTCGAAAAAGCTGTTGATATAGCTGTGCGTCACCAGTTCCGAGCAGGATTTGCTGTTGGAGTATGGGTCAAAACCGTCCAGCGGCTCATCCTCACGATAGCCCCAGCACCACTCGTTGTTGTGGTAGACCTTATCGGTGGTCACATTCAGCACGCTCTTCACACTGGTGCAGCCGCGCACACACTCCAGCAGGTTGACCGTGCCCATGACGTTGGTCTCGTATGTATAGCGCGGGTCCTTGTAACTGTCGCGCACGATGGGCTGCGCTGCCAAATGCAGCACGATCTCCGGCTGGGCCGCTGCGAACGTTTCCTTCAGCTTTTCAAAGTCTCGGATGTCTCCGATGACGCTGGTCATCTTGCCGTCCAGACCTGCGATTGAAAAGAGATTCGGGTCCGTCGGCGGGTTCAGGCTGTAGCCGGTCACTTCGGCACCGGCCATCACCAGCATCTTGCACAGCCAGCTGCCCTTGAAGCCCGTGTGTCCTGTGACCAAAACACGCTTGCCCTTATAAAAACGCATATCCATCAGTCGTTCCACACTTTCCAAGGTGCCTTGCCGGAGTCCCACAGTTCCTCCAGCAGATCCTTCTCCCGCTTGGTATCCATGCACTGCCAGAACCCTTCATGATAATAGCTCATGAGTTCTCCGTCCTTTGCAAGCGCCCGCATCGGCTTCTGTTCCAGAACCGTCCTGTCATCTTCCAGATAATCGAAGATGCCCGGATTACAGACCATAAAGCCACCGTTGATGACCGCACCGTCCAGATCGTCCTTTTCGCGGAAGGAGGTGATCGTCCCGTCATCCGCAATGTCCAGAACGCCCTTCTGCTGCGCAATGCTCACAGTTGTCAGGGTCACACATTTTCCATGCGAAAGATGATACTGATACAGCTTGTCGATGTTCACGTCGGACACACCGTCGCCATAGGTCAGGAAAAAAGGCTCATCGCCAACATACGGGCGGATGCGGCGGACACGGCCGCCGGTCATGGTGTTCAGACCCGTATCCACGACGGTCACTTTCCAAGGCTCAGCATGCTTGTTATGGACCGTAATCTCGTTGTCTTTGGTGAAATCAAAGGTCACGTCCGAGGTATGCAGAAAGTAGTCCGCAAACCATTCTTTGATAACATGCTGCTTGTAACCCGCACAGATAACAAACTCATTCACGCCGTAGGCAGAGTATCCCTTCATGATGTGCCACAGGATCGGCATCCCGCCGATCTCGATCATCGGTTTCGGTCTGAATTCGGATTCTTCCGAGATTCGTGTGCCAAAGCCACCGGCCAGAAGAACTGCTTTCATAATTTCCTCCTAATGGATTCTCTTCCCACGAGAATCGGGTATTAGTTGATGCGGTCAAAGTTATACCATCAGCGACTTCGTCGTTTCGGGCACATAATAACCATTTTTATTTTATCATGAAACCCTGTTGTATTCAATAGTACGACGCTTTTTTCTCCCCAAAAATCCGCTACTTTCCGACCCATTCTGCCGTCAAAAAATCCAAAATTCGCTTCTTTCAGATTTCAAATCCTCTTACCCTCCCCCCAGCTTTTTTATCGCCTCGCTTTTTTCAAGAAGTGCTCAAAAAAACCCGCTGCTTCATCTCGAAACAGCGGGTTTTTCTGCTTTTATTGCTTTTTCCAGCGGCGCATGACGCCCATGCCCAGCGCATAGGGGCCGG
>ERZ1035032.1404-NODE-1404-length-15047-cov-9.146878_pt1 | contig 15047 bp, 15 predicted proteins | sample MGYA00520693_ERZ1035032 | MGnify/ENA primary metagenome ERZ1035032 (study PRJEB33766, sample SAMN09781740) | gut metagenome | biome: gut microbiome | host: Homo sapiens | place: Madagascar | study: EMG produced TPA metagenomics assembly of the PRJNA485056 data...
TACATGTATTATATATTCTATGATTTTACATGTACTATATACCTGCCTTATATACGCATTTAATCTCTCTTCGTCACATCTATATCACCGCTGCTCGTAATGATCTCACAGCTGCCCTCTGCATCAACATAAGAATCCGGAACATCTACATCGCCACTGCTTGTCTTTGTCTTATAATTGAATCTCTTATTTGAAGTTATATCCACTGATACATCACCACTTGAAGTTTCTATGGTGAATACTGCCGCATCACTGTCCGAGAGTGTTATATCACCACTTGACGCATTGCATACTACCCTCTCTGATTTCATATTTGTTGAACTGATATCACCACTCTTCGTTGTGAATTCAGCCTTATCTGCAGCTACAGTGTCGCTGAGTGTGAGATCTCCGCTATTTGCGGAAAGATTCAGCTCCTCTGTCGCAACACTGTCAAGCTTTATACAACCGCTACTTGCTTTTACTGTGATGCTGTCTGCATTTGCACCTGTTATACCGGTGTCTCCGCTCGAAGTAACAATGTCTATATCCTTCACCGCAAGATAATATTCCACATCCACATCGCCGCTGCCTGTGACTATCTTTATATCCTCATATTCAGTCCCAGCGAGATATACTGTAACCGACGGCCATGCAACTGTACTCACACCCAGTGATATATTAAATGCTCTATTTCTCGTATCATCGGCTGTTATCTTCAAAACCCCATCCTTCACATCAACATGATGTGTAAGACCTGTGCAATCATAATACTCAACGTAGTCTGCATCTCCCTCGGCCTTCTTCACCATGACATCTATATCCGATGAGCTCTCTATGTCTATGCTCTTGAATCCATCTTTTACATACTCTGTCTTTTTCTCATATTGTATATTCTCTGACTTCATATCCTTGAGATTGATCTGCACATTCGGCCAGCTGAAACCATTTGCCGCAAATGCAGATATTATAGTTATTATTCCGGCAACTATCATAACCGATGCCGCTATAACCGCTTTCTTTGTCCTGCTCATATCCTATTTCTCCTTTACAAACATTCTCTTGATACCGTTCACACTGGCCTTGCACACCTTGAATATGCCCACTGTAACAGGTTTTACCGACACAATGAAAAGTATCGCAATTCCTGTACCGATAAGCGCTGCTCCAAGCATGAGAAAAGCTGCATATGGGCAATGGGCTATGAACAGTGGGATTACACTCACTATTCCGCATATCCCTGCCACTACAAAACTGAGCACGACCACATAAAATGACACAAGCAGTGTAAATGCTACTATCCAAAGTGTTAATAAAAGCACCGCTGCGGTTATGAGAAGCGGTATCCATACCGGCGATCCGAGAATTATAAGGATAACCTCCCAAGCTTTGAGCTCATGCTTTGGCTTTATCTTCTCTTTGACGATCTTTGCAAGAGGCATCTCCGAAAGTATCTGTTCTACCGCATCATCCGGCGACACCATATCCGCAACAGCATCATCCTCGGAAAGTCCATCCTCGATCCTGTCATCGATCATCTCACTATAATAATCTGTAAATCTCTCTATATCCTCAGCCGGCATGGCCTTGATCTTCTCCCTTATGGCCGTCAGATATTCCTGCTTATTCATCTGCTTCATCCTCCTTCACTATGAACTGATATATAGATTCCAATTCCTTCCACTCTTCTTTGAACTCTTCTATCCTCGCCCTTCCGGCATCTGTTATATGGTAATACTTTCTTAGTCTGCCATTATGCTCCACAGAATACACATTCAGGAAAGCGCCAGCTTCAAGTCTCCTGAGTATGGGATAAAGTGTTGATTCAGATATGGTCACATATGGTTTCATATCTTTGATGATCTGGTATCCATATGAATCCTCGTCCTTTATGGCTGCCAGCACACATACATCCAACATTCCTCTTTTTAATTGTGTGTCCATCGCTATACCTCCTAACGTGGTATACTATACAACGCATAGTATTATGTGTCAAGTGGTATTTTCTATAATATCTCCACTTCGACAAAGGGGACAGGTACCTCCGTCCCCCAATGGAGTATATAAAAAGTGCGGGATATCTCTGTTTTAGAGGCTCCCGCACTTTCGATTTCTTTTATATATGCAATTCTAAATTTTCGGCACTTTTATTATAAAACTTCTATAACGTACTCTTTGTTGAATGAATGTCCACTCTCAAGGCTGTTTGAATACTCACGGTCTTCTAGTTCACCGGCATAGCCCTCTCTGTCGCATCTGCCAAACCAAGGCTCTATGCAGACAAATGGTGCATGCTTCTTGGCAGGCGACCATATACCAATCTGTGGCACGTCAAATTTCAGCTGAAGAACCGGCTTATCCGATACGTCCTTGAGTGTCACGGTATTTATGCCCTTCCCGTCTATGATAAGGGCATCCTCGTCAAACATCTCATCGGTAAGCTTCAGCACACCAGCCGTGAGGCTATGGGTAACTGTCCTGCTGCCAAGAACACCACTTTCTGTAAGCAGACCACATTCAACCTCGGACTTATTGGTATGCATATCAAGTGAATAACCATTTACGCCGCCATCGCAGGCAAACGCAGGATGTGCACCGATTGAGAAATGAAGCTTTCCGGCGCCTGTGTTGACCACTGTCCACATCACATGAACACCTGCGCCCTCAAGCCTGTAGCCAATGCGGAGAGTAAAATCAAATGGATAGTTCTTCTGCCACTTCTCGTCCTTCACCAACTCAAACCACACTGTATCCTCTGTCTGCTCTGCCACCACAAACTCGCTGTCCCTTGCAAAACCATGCTGCGGAATACCCTCATATGTAACTCCATCATGTCTATATGTCTGATTCTCAAGCTTTCCGACAAATGGAAACAGCACCGGAGAAACTCTTCCCCAATATGCTGCATCTCCGCACCACATATACTCTCTATCCGTCTCGTTACTCTTCAGACTCACAAGCTCTGCACCGTGAGTATTTACTCCGATAGCAATTCTGTCATTTTTTAATTCAACAATACCCATCATGTCCTCCTATACTCCAGCCAGTCTGGCTGATCATAATTTACAAATAATATTATACACATTTACAACATTATAGCACAGGTAAAAAAAAATACGGTCACTTAATGAACTAATAAGCAACCGTATTTTATATAATTAAGCAATAGTCGCTGTCGGGGTCCCAAGTATCACATGAAGCCTTGAAAGTAAAGGTTTATTACAAAACTTTGTTTATATACTGTTTCCCGGCATCCGCAAATCGTTATCCAAGCGCGATCATTCTGTTGATGCAGCGGGAAGCTCCCTCCATCACCTCATCAGATAGGACTATCTCTTCGCCACCTGTGCCATTTAATACATTCAATATGTCAACCAGAGTAGTAAGCTTCATATTATGGCACATCAGCTTTGAAGAAATTGGATAGAACATTTTGTCAGGGCACTCATACTGAAGATGCTCCACAATACTGTGCTCTGTACCGATGATAAATTCTTTTTTCTCTGACTTTCTGGCATATGCCATAATTCCTGTGGTTGAACCTACATAATCAGCCTCTGCAACTACATCCGGCCTGCACTCAGGATGGACAAGAAGTTCCGCATGTGGATGTAGCTCTTTTGCCTTCAAAGCATCATCTAGGGTAACCGCAAGATGTCTAGGACATCCGCCGTTAAAAAATGCAAATTCCTTTTCCGGCATCTGCTTTTGAACATAGTTTCCAAGATTCGGATCTGGAATAAAAAGAATCTTGTCGTTATCAAGCTTGCTGCAGATCTGCACTGCTGATGAGGATGTCACACATACATCACAGGCAGTTTTCAATTCAGATGTCGTATTTATATAGGCGACAACCGCATATCCCGGATACTTCTTCTTCATCTCATTCAGCGTTTCAAGGTTCATCTGCTCAGCCATCGGACATCCGGCCTCAGGGTTAGGCAGATACACATTCTTATCAGGGGACAATATCTTACATGTCTCCGCCATAAAACGCACACCACACATTATTATATTTTTGCGGGAATCCTTGCTCGCCTCCACGCTAAGTCCATATGAATCTCCCATATAATCTGCAACTTCAAGAATCTCATGTCCCTGATAAGCATGTGCCAGTATACAGAAATCTTTCTCTTTCTTCAGTCTGATTATCTCTTCCTGTATCTCTTTTATCGTCATTTTATTCTCTCCAAATCATTTTATGTTATTTCTCCCACTCCTGCCACGGAACAAGGAAGCCTGTCTCATCAAGTTTCTGCTCTATGTTGTCCAAGATTTCTTCACTTGGAGCCTCTATCAGATGGTAATGATATCCGTTCGTAGCATTTCCAAGCAGGGACGACTGGCTGTTTTCCAATTTTTTCATAAATTTTGCCACGTCGTATCTGGAAGCAATATTCATCTTTGCAGTAACACGATTGTACACCGTATGACTTATACTTACATTCTTTACAACACCGCCATAATCTACTATGATCGTGAGTTCTTCCTCAGTCCTGTCATAACCGTGTTTTACTTTAAACTCTCTTTGACATTTTGATTCATTCTTGTATATATAACCCCTGTTAGTTGCAATTATGCCATCATCAGCCGCCCTGATCACTGCAATGTCCTGCACTATTATCTGTCTACTGACATCGAATTCTGACGCAAGCTTATTTGCCGGAACAGGGACATCTGAATTCTTCACAATGTCAAGTATCCTTTCCCTTCTCTCTTTTGCCTTCACTTTATTCCTCCGCATGAAGATTTTTCATCGATATATCCATTATAGGTGAGCTGTGTGTAAGCGCACCGCTTGATATATAATCCACTCCCAATGATATCAGTCTCTCTATGTTCTCTTTTGTAACATTGCCTGAACATTCTGTCTCCGCACGTCCATCGATCAAATCGATCGCAGCTCTCATCTGATCCATTGTCATATTGTCAAGCATAATGATATCGGCTCCCGCTTCAACAGCCTCTTTTACCTGATCCAGTGTCTCAACTTCAACCTCTATCTTGCGGACAAATGGTGCATACTCCTTTGCCATTCTCACTGCATTGGTTATACTTCCCGCAGCGCCTATATGATTATCCTTAAGTAATACTCCATCCGACAAATTGTATCTGTGATTGCTGCCTCCGCCGACTCTGACTGCATACTTCTCAAATATACGGCAATTAGGTGTGGTCTTTCTGGTATCCAGCAGAGTAGTCTTGCTTCCTTTAAGAAGTTCTGCAACCTCATGGGTATATGTAGCTATACCACTCATACGCTGCAGGTAATTAAGCGCAACCCTCTCTCCAGAGAGAAGAACCTTGATATCACCAGTCACAACTCCCATAAGCTGGCCAGCCTTCACCTCATCGCCATCTTTGCAGAAGAACTCAACCTCAGTGCTGTCATCTAAGAGTGTAAATACTCTTGCATATACATCAAGTCCTGCAATGATTCCATCCTGCTTGCATATCAGGTCTACTTTTCCTTTCTGTGCCTTTGGCATCACCGCATTTGTGGATACATCCTCACTTGTGATATCCTCCTGTAAAGCCATCATTATAAGCTTGTCCGCATTCAATTTCATTGTTATCTGATTCATTCTCAGCCTCTTCTTTCCGTTTCTGTCAAAACTATATTCTTATATTTTCTAAACAAACCATCTATATCTTCATATTCAGACAGATCTATGTTGTCTTCTCCACAGCCTCTGTGCTCTCTGCTGAACATGATATCATCTGCCGCCCTCTGTGCAAATACAAGCGACTCAAGTAACGAATTGCTTGCCAGTCTGTTTCTGCCATGCACTCCATTACATCCGGCTTCTCCTACCGCGTACAATCCTTCCATGGATGTCCTTCCGGCGAGATCTGCCTTCACTCCGCCCATGTGGTAATGCTGAGCCGGCACAACCGGTATAGGTTCAACAAGCACATCATATCCCTCATCCTTGCACTGCTTGTATATATGTGGAAAATGCTGCAAGATCACATCTCTTCCAAGCGGTCTCAGATCTTCCCACACATGCTCCGTTCCATCTATCTCCATCTGTTTCCATATTGCATGGCTGACTACATCACGAGGCTGCAGTTCATCTGTAAACCTTTCTCCCGCCTTGTTAAGAAGCCATGCGCCTTCGCCTCTCACAGATTCAGATATCAGAAATCTTCTTCCCTTATTCCGGCTAAACAGTGTCGTCGGGTGAATCTGCACATAATTCAGATTCTCTACCTCTACACCATGTTTTAAGGCAATTGCTATGGCATCACCTGTTATATGGGCAAAATTCGTTGAGTTCTTATATATACCTCCAATTCCACCACACGCCAATACAACGTTGTTGGATCTAAGTATGCTTATGTTCTTCGCCTCATCAGCTATAACCACGCCACCACAGGCATTGTCATTGCAGATGATGTCGAGCATAGTTGTATACTCATATATCTCGATATTGGATTTCTTCTTTGCGCATTCCAGCAAAGTGGATGTAATCTCTTTGCCGGTAATATCCTCATGAAACAATATTCTTGGCTGGCTGTGAGCTCCCTCCTTGGTGAAGGCAAGCTTTCCGCTCTCATCTCTCTCAAATCTAACTCCAAGCCTTATCAATTCTCTGATAACAAGATTCGATGATCTGATCATCAGATCGACTGTCTTTTTATTGTTCTCATAATGACCGGCTCTCATGGTGTCTTCAAAATAATCTTCGTAGTCTTCCTCACCCCGCAGCATACATATGCCGCCCTGGGCCAAAAAAGAGTCGGACTCATCAGCCCGCCTTTTTGTGATAATACAGACTTTTTTTGTCTCTGGAAAATTCAACGCACAGAACAAACCTGCAGCGCCAGTTCCCACGATAATAACATCATATACAGTGTTCATCATTTCTCCTCTTCAAGTAGGCATCATATTATTCTTTATAACCTGACTTGCATATAAACATAACATATGTAAACACATATGTAAAGATATATGTAATGTTATGTGTAAACTTTTGATGTAAACATTTTTGATACAAACTTTCAAAATTATGCACACCATAAGTCTATGTAGATGCTATAATTTCATATAGAGTAATTGCTATGTCATCCAATCTATTTCATAAAAAACTGCACCAACATGACTATTTTCAATCGTGTTGATGCAGTTTCCATACATATAAATATTTTCGTCATCTTGTCTGTATACCGTCTCTACTTTAAAACTTTCTTTATCTGTTTCTCTGTGGCAATCGGGTAGATATCATCCATATGCTTCACTATCCTCTCCAATGACTCCTCCGGGCTCTCACCATATGCGGACGTCACGTGGTCATATCCCCACAGTTTCTCAGGCATGGAATACATAGCCACATTCCATCCGTATTCCGCTCCCTTTTTGTTCACCCGCTTTCTGAAGTCACATGCACACAGATAGGTCTGCATCTGAAGCTGCGTCATCGTACCCTCAAAGCCCTTCTCACCGTCCTTGCCAAATCCGGCAAGTTTCTTGATATCAAATGAGAACAGCGCTGTATCATACATGCTCTCCAGTTTTTCTGCTGCAAATTCGACATCGCTCTCCTCATCTATCCGGTCATCCATGAACAGATCCATGATCTTCTTCTGTCTGAATGATGCAAGCTCATCATCCCATCTGGCATCGAAATCATATCCCGATCTTCTGTAATTTGCAAAATACGGGAACCATTTCTTTGAGATAAATCCAGCCTTGTTGTGAAAGAATTTGCCGTATGCGATATCGCCTCTTCTGGCTATGATCTCACGCCATACCCAAGGATCCCTCTGTGCATCCTCACTCCACCAGTACTTCTCCGTGGTTCGCTCCTCCACCGAAAATCCCGGTATCTCATTGCGGAAAAGAGGCAGGAATCCCACTTCCTCTATATATTCAACAAGGTCGTCCACCGTATGCAGACACTCCGGATCATCCTCTGAAACTCCATACATGATCCATGTTCCGTCTTTTGATTCCATAAACTCTCCTAAATTATTCGTCCCTCAAGGTGATCCATCTCATGGAGCACTATCTGGGCTATATATCCGTTGAACTTCATACGCTTTTTTGCAAATGATGCATCCTGAAACTCTACTTCTATGTCTCTATACCTTGTCACCTTTCTCGTGCCGTCCAGAGACAGACATCCTTCCTCTGTCTCGTAAGCCCCCGACTTTGACAGAAGAACCGGGTTCAACATGACAACATTGGCAAATCCCATACTGACGATGATTATCCTCTTCTTATATCCGATCATGTTGCCCGCCATGCCGACGCACCTCGCCTGATTTGCCGCTAATGTGTCCTGCATATCTGCTATGATTCCCGAATCCATAGGAGTCATCGGAGATGACTTCTGGCTGAGAAACATCTGGTCTCTTACTATCTGTTTTACCATGGTCTATTACCTTTCCTTATCTACTCACCATTCTTCACATACAGGAATATTTTTGACTTGAGAAGCCTCTTCGGTGTTGCTGAGATCTCGCATATCTCCTCATATATACGGTTGCACACGATAAAATACGCTGCCATCGCCGTCAACACATTCTTCTGATTTGCCCGCTGGAAATTATACATTCCAGTCTTCTCGTTCCTGTCACTTCTGGCATGTTTTACCAGATTATAGTCATTCCACCAATCTGCGATCCGGTCACCCACAAACGCACTGAACGGCTTCAGCTCAATATCCTCAAAAGTATCTATCGTCCTCACCGCATCCAGCCGGATATCCGGGAATTTTCTAAGCACAGGGGTAAGCCTGTCATGTATGCTGTACTTCTTCCTGTAATCATCCTCCTCGACTATCTTGCAATATATCTCTATCAGAGAGTCTATATTGCTGCAGATATTCAGGAACATATTTATGTATCTGCTTGAAAATGTCGAGAAGTTGCTCTTGTGGATATCCACATACTCAGAACTGATCCGGACATCCTTCTCAATGATCTGGTATTGCTTCCAGAAAATATTCAGGAACTCCTTCTCAGTTATGACTACTTTGGTCTTCTTCACTAGAACATTTACCCACAAATGTCCCTGACCTGTCCTATCAGGTCTCACATCCTGACTCGTCCATACATCCTCAAGGGCCGCGCCAGAAACCGAATACACCATATCACAAACCTTTGTCTCGGTATAATTGGCAAATGTTCTTCCATCATCCCGCGTCTGCTCACCTTTTCCATACTTCCACGAAGCATAGAGTACACCGCCAATCTTAAGTGCTTTCATAACCTTCGCAAAGATCTTGATCATATCGCCCTTGTCAACATGGAGCATCGAGGCACATGCCCACACCGCATCAAATTCATTTTCGCAATTTATATTCTCGATACGCATATTCAAAGCAGGTCTTCCCGTGAGCTCATATGTCTTCTTACACATTGTTTCAGACGCATCCAGAGATACAACATCATATCCCTTGTCCAGAAAATATTTGCTGTCACGGCCACTGCCGCAGCCAAGATCAAGGATCCTGCTGCCCGGCTTGAGATGTTCCTCAAAGCGCTTGTAAATGTCCGACATGTCTGCATTTCTGGTTACCTCTGAATATCTGTCAGCATGTGTGTTGTAGTATTCTATTGTTCTGTTTGTATTTTTATCATCCATTAAAATCTGACCTCTTCCGGTTCATGTGTGGTGAGGGTTCGAATCCCCCTCCACTTTCATATGTATCTACAGATTATTTGCCTTTCGCAGCAGCTTCTCAAAAGACTCCGCAAATCTCTGGTCATCCTCTTCTGTCCTCTTCCTCGGCCCTTTGATATGATTCCTGCTCGATGCCCTTCTCGCTTTCTTGTTCAGATGCCTCTCCATAAGCATCTGATCGATATTCTCATTTGTATACCATTTTCCCGATTGATGTATCGCAAATGCACCTTTTCCCAGTGCCATCGCAGCCACGCCATAATCCTGCGTAACCACTATGTCGCCCCTGTGACAAATGCTTATCAACTTGTAATCCACGGCATCCGCCCCGGCACCAACCACGATAACCTCACTGTAGTCAGATGTGAGGACATGGTTCGTATCGCAGAGAAGCGTTACGGGGATGTTGTATTTTGTTGCTATGTCTTCAACTATATCAACCACCGGACATGCGTCAGCATCAACAAATATCTTCATTGACCTAGTCCTTTCTCGTTCTGTCTCTACAGCAACGCCTTTAATTTAGACGCTTCCTCTTCTGTAAGTGTCACACCCTTACCCATCTTCTCATGCTCCGGTGCCCACTCTCTGATATCATACTTCGGTGTGCCACCGTTCCACGATATCTTATTAAGTTCCTTAGTCCATCCCTTTGCACTTTCCGAGATCACTCCTATGTGCTCCACTATTTCGTATTTAAAATCTGCCATTTTCTATGTATCTCCTTTGTCCTTTAAAGATAAAGCCCGTCACAACTCTTTGTTTGATGTGATGGGCCGTTGTTAATCATTATATCTGTTTTTATGAGGCTTTTCAATGATGCTATATCCTCTGAGACGTGGAATTGCAATTATTGGAGCGAAGAAAATAATTCTTCATCTATCATGTCCATTGACTTCATCTTTGACAACCACTCATCTGGTATACCTTCAAGTCCATACATGATTCCCACAAGTCCCCCGGCTACCGCTGCTGTCGTATCCGTATCGCTGCCCAGATTCACCGCCTTGAGCACACAATCCCTGTAGTTATCAGTCGTAAGCAGGCACCACATTGCCGCCGATAGCTTTGAACCTTCCGGTACATGTTCCATTATTGCCTCTGCAAGCGGCACACCATTTACAAGAATATGCTCCTTCTTTTAGCCATCTGTGAAATCTGTCCCTGATATCATCCACGTCAACTCTGCCACACGCTTTGATACTGGCGCAAGTGGCAAGCGCCATACTGGTATCATCCGACCAGGTTCCCTCCGGCTGATTGTGCGTACCATACGCCTATCATATCTGTGCACTCAAATGCGCCCCTGAATTAAAATTCATACGGGACGCCCAACGCATCGCCTACGGCAAGACCGTAGATGGCGGATTTTAAAGTATTTGTATTATCACGCCCACTTAAATCCTCCCTGTTTATCAATGATTTACTTGTCCAGCGGTCTTGTAAATTTGCACTTTAGATATGCACTACATCGCCTGTAATTCTCGGTGTCATGTGCACGTTGAACATACTTATTCATATTTTGTTAATATCTGGTTCATTTGCACCTGGCACCTCGTTTAATTTATATTCCACTATGTATCCAAGTTAGCCACCGCCACTTCAAGTGGTAGTTTATTATCAGCCCTCCAAAGGGCTATTATCACTGCTCGCCCCAAAGGGCGGTATCGCAAGCACCTCCGCTGGTCCGCTACAAATCGGTACTTCTTGAATCTTCTTTCCTCGATTCTTCTGCTTGCTCTTTTATATATTTTTGAACTACTTCATCAGTGATATTATCAATTGTTTCCACGTAATATCCTCTTGCACTCTTGCCCAAAACGCTTTATCCCATTTACTTTGTAATTCGGGATGTCTGTCATAGATCATCAATGTACTATTTTCATTTAAGTACCCCATAAAATTTGAAATACTTATTTTTGGGGGAATTGCTACACTGAGATGTACATGATCTTCACAAACTGCCCAGCTATTATTTCAACGTTTTTATATTGACATAAAGTATTGATTATTTCTCTTACATCTATTCTAATTCTGCCATACAATACTTTTTTCCTATATTTTGGAATAAAAACTATATGGTATTGGCATTTCCATCGTGTATGTGATAAGCTTTTATTGTCCATTTGGACCACCTCCTATGCTTGAGTTTGGCTTGCGACACCATTCTCAATATAGCATAGGAGGTTTTTTATTGTAATACTCATCGTTTCCAATTACACTATTCTCCCCAGCATAGCTGGGGGATTAGGTTTTTTCATTAAATCCATGGCACACACCACAGGATTATTTATAGTTACCAATTTATATTCCACTATGTATCTGTTAAATCCTTGTTTCAGGTTCTTCATGGCAGGGCTTTCCCGCATTTACATTCCACTATGTATCTATTAAATCATATAACCGCTGTCACTTTTGCGGCAGTATCCACAATTTACATTCCACTATGTATCTATTAAATCAGTGGCTACAGAACCAACAGACTCGGCGGACGTGAATTTACATTCCACTATGTATCTATTAAATCGAGGACGAGATTCAGAAATATATTAAATTATTTCATTTACATTCCACTATGTAGCTATTAAATCCTAAAAACATATTTCACTGAATTTAGCGGTCATGCTAATTTACATTCACTATGTATCTATTAAATCTAATGACCTTCGTAACAAACCATCTTATCGGTGATCGCATTTACATTCCACTATGTATCTATTAAATCCAAGAAGTAAAATCCTGGAACACCTGAGAAATCTTATTTACATTTCACTATGTATCTATTAAATCCGGATCCATCTATGAGTTTTTGCACAGCCTGTTCAAATTTACATTCCACTATGTATCTATTAAATCAAGAAGAGAATATCCCGGTGAGAGTTTGGAAGCGCATTTACATTCCACTATGTATCTATTAAATCCTCCTGAGCAAGTCTCAATATGTCATTTCTGAGGTAATTTACATTCCACTATGTATCTATTAAATCAGAACCGTATACTTATAGTACCGTTCAGTATCTTGAATTTACATTCCACTATGTATCTATTAAATCGCTATCCCAGCCGAACGAGTCGCAGCCCTCTTTGGGATTTACATTCCACTATGTATCTATTAAATCGAAGCTGGTATAAACTCGAAAAATGCAGCAATCACATTTACATTCCACTATGTATCTATTAAATCCTTAGCAACGGTCAGAAGTCTTTTGAGGTTACGTGATTTACATTCCACTATGTATCTATTAAATCACCTGATTCAAAGTACTATGTAGTGTGTCTTTCAAAATTTACATTCCACTATGTATCTATTAAATCACATTTGATTTATATGTAATTGAAGGTTTATCTAAATTTACATTCCACTATGTATCTATTAAATCTAAAGATGACTGCTCTTACAATGTCAGTTCAGTTGATTTACATTCCACTATGTATCTATTAAATCATTAGAGCCATGTGGCTCTTTTTTTATGCACATTTTAATTTACATTCCACTATGTATCTATTAAATCCGGCTAAACGTTCCGACAGGTTCAGAATATTTTCATTTACATTCCACTATGTATCTATTAAATCTAGCGCGCCCTGTACTGTGCCGCAAGCCTATAGCAATTTACATTCCACTATGTATCTATTAAATCGCACACTCTTCTAAAGGTCTGGAATGGGAGAATGTTCATTTACATTCCACTATGTATCTATTAAATCCTGACCGTCCTGTGTCTGAGAGTACCTTACTAGCATTTACATTCCACTATGTATCTATTAAATCTTTTCTGCTCTGCCCTTTGCAGAGTCTTTAATCTGATTTACATTCCACTATGTATCTATTAAATCTGATAAGTCCTTTTACCGTAACCTTATCTGATATCTATTTACATTCCACTATGTATCTATTAAATCATTTATTGGTGGCGGAGCGACTGTTATAGAAACGTAATTTACATTCCACTATGTATCTATTAAATCGTTGATAAATGCGTGTTTCATTTGGAAATATGAGAATTTACATTCCACTATGTATCTATTAAATCTAAATTGCTGAATTATTTTTCTGATAATTGCATGATTTACATTCCACTATGTATCTATTAAATCTTCGCCGAACTGACCGGATCTCTTTACAAGATATTATTTACATTCCACTATGTATCTATTAAATCGCTGCTTTTGCGAATCTTCCAGCTATACCCTCTTCTAAATTTACATTCCACTATGTATCTATTAAATCCTGTCTAATGATGCAGTTATATGCGCCCTCATTCCAATTTACATTCCACTATGTATCTATTAAATCCCTTGCACTGCTCAGTCCATCCAAGGCGGTACGTCATTTACATTCCACTATGTATCTATTAAATCTTTTCCCGACATTTTTTATATGCCCTGCCGGAGCCTATTTACATTCCACTATGTATCTATTAAATCCCTTAGTGAAGCGAACTTCAACGGCGCAAATCTTAATTTACATTCCACTATGTATCTATTAAATCATCGTTTCACATATTTACTGTAAATAGAACAAAAGGATTTACATTCCACTATGTATCTATTAAATCGGATCTGTTTCTTCATCCGGGGTAATAGAATACCATTTACATTCCACTATGTATCTATTAAATCTTGAACATCTCATCTCATATCGTAACCTGATATTTGAATTTACATTCCACTATGTATCTATTAAATCCATGTCAGACTGGAAAGCCTGATTTCAATACATTTATTTACATTCCACTATGTATCTATTAAATCATGCAGAAGCCCGTAGCTGTCTGACCGTTTATCGATTTACATTCCACTATGTATCTATTAAATCCCATTTTTAACCTCCTAATTCAGCACCAGCTCATACATTTACATTCCACTATGTATCTATTAAATCCATCAACAAGAAAATCAAACATGCTGTCAGTATAATTTACATTCCACTATGTATCTATTAAATCCTTAGCGCACCACTCAAGATCATTCACGCCAAACAGATTTACATTCCACTATGTATCTATTAAATCTGCCTGATCAAGCAATTATATTTTCCTTCATTCCAATTTACATTCCACTATGTATCTATTAAATCCCTGTTCTCCCCTAAAGTTGCCACGGCTGAGACGAATTTACATTCCACTATGTATCTATTAAATCGGTGACGGTGATGATGAAGATAAAAATAGCAAATCATTTATTTACATTCCACTATGTATCTATTAAATCCAGCATATACACCTGATCAGTAATGTTGACCTTCATTTACATTCCACTATGTATCTATTAAATCGTTGACAAAGTGGCAGCTATTTGAATTCGCTAAAAAATTTACATTCCACTATGTATCTATTAAATCAGAGTACGCCTCACCGTGCGATATTTTGTCTTTCATATATTTACATTCCACTATGTATCTATTAAATCAGCGTCAGCCGGGGATGGTCTCTCG
>ERZ1035032.1407-NODE-1407-length-15008-cov-8.925500_pt1 | contig 15008 bp, 10 predicted proteins | sample MGYA00520693_ERZ1035032 | MGnify/ENA primary metagenome ERZ1035032 (study PRJEB33766, sample SAMN09781740) | gut metagenome | biome: gut microbiome | host: Homo sapiens | place: Madagascar | study: EMG produced TPA metagenomics assembly of the PRJNA485056 data...
GTTTAATACCCTAAACTTAGCGCAATAAAAAATTTTTTTCACTAATTATTTTAAAATAATGTTGGTTTTTATAATCTTTATGGCTATTATAGAACAAATTTTATTAAAATATGGTGTAACAAATGCTCAGTTCTAGTATATTTTATTCCGGCTACAATATTTTATTCGGCATACTGTCGCTGTTTATCGGCATCGGTTCGACTTTACTGATTCGCACCTCCAAAGATTTCCGCAGTTTATTTATGTTTCAGGTCGGAGGCCTGTGCATTGTGCTCCTGACATATTTGACGCCAAACGAGCATATTCTTTACAAAATCGGACTTAATTACAATTTTGTAGCTTTTGCCCGCATGATTTTAGCGCTGCTGACTTCAGTAATCTGGCTCAACGCCGCGGCAGAATTGCATAACGGTAAACCGGCCAACCGCGAAATATTAACGTGCTACTTATCAATCTGCTTAACTATAGGGCTCTATTTTTCATTTTTTAACTACAGCCAAGGCGATATAAACATTTTTGATTCAATAATCATTTTGTTAGGACTGTCTTTTTTTATTCTTGTTGTTTTATACCGCTGTTTCAGCAGCTTTAACCTTGGTAACTTTCTGCTGTTTTGTTCTGTATTCATACTTTGGGGCAAACTGTTTGTTTCCGCCTATCTTTTTAAATATAATTGGTTGAATCTGAATATTCTAAATTGGTTCTGGCTCTATGTTTTTGCCGCAGCCGTTATCTTTATCAAAATCAACCTGCTTAAAGAAGATTTGCAGAAAAGCTGGAATCTGATTGATAAGCTTAATTTGCAAATTGCTGCAATGATAGACTCTTCGCCTTTTCCTATTATAATTTCTAAAATAACCGGCGAAAAAATTCTGTTGGTTAATGACAAAGCCTGCAAAATATTTGGCCTCAGCAAAAAAGAATGCGGCTATTTTAAAATTAAAGACTTTTTTGTTGATGAAGATAACCGCAAATCCTTTTTTGCCAAATTGGAAAAAGAACACGAAGTGCAGGACTTTGACTTAATGGTTTGCAATTTAATAAATTCATCGCCGTTTTGGCTCTCCGTTTCAGCCAAAACCATAGAATATAACAACGAAATGGCTTTATATATGGCATTTCAAAACATTACTCTGCGCAAAGCCAGAGAAACAAGTCTGCAATTTCAAGCCGAACGCGACCCGCTTACTTTGGCTTGGAACCGTCGCTATTTTGAAAAACTGGTGCCGGAACGCATTAAAGAAGCTATTAAAAAACAACAGAATTTCAGTTTGTTGATGATTGATGCCGACAAGTTCAAAAATGTTAATGATACCTACGGGCACAAAACCGGCGATAAGGTTTTAACCGAACTGGTTGCCTGCTGCCAGAATGATTTGCGTGAAGATGATATTGTTTGCCGATTCGGCGGAGAAGAATTTGTTATTTACCTGGACAACACCAACACTCATTCGGCACAAATTGTGGCCGAACGTCTGCGCCGAAGCCTCGCCGATTTAGAAATAGAAAGTGAAAACAGCGAAAAATTTCATTTTACCGTCAGTATCGGCGTAGTTTCCTCCGAAAAAACCGCCAGCTTGGACGTATTGCTGCGTCAAGTTGATGACGCTATGTATTTAGCTAAAAACAACGGACGCAACCGCGTGGAAATATATGATGAAGAAAAAGTAAAACAAATTATGAAAAAGAAAACAACCGATCAAAACCGCAACGTCCATCCGATTTTCCAAAATGAAGAAGCCGAAGAAATTTCACTTTTGGATAATTATGAAAATAAGATTTTATAAGGAAAGAAAATGACCTGTCCATACCAACAAACCTGCGGCGGCTGCCCTTATCGCAATTTAGACCTCGCCGATTATAAAAAGCTGAAAAATGAACAATTCTGCCGAATTATCTCTCAGCTGAATCAAGAGAATATAAAAACCGGTGCACCGATTTTTATTGCCGACGGCACGCGCCGCCGTGCTGAATTGGCGTTTAAGCATAACCGCGGAAATTTAGTATTAGGATTTAACGAAAGCAAAAGCCACGAGATTATCAATATAGAAAACTGCCCGCTGCTGACACCAAAAATCAACAAAGTTATACCGCAACTGCGCACGTTTTTAAGTGAATTTTGCAATATAAAAGTTTCTGAGAAGCTTAAAAATAAAAAATTCCGCACTTATAATATTGGTGGTGGCGATATTTGGCTAACCGAGGCAGTAAACGGAGTGGACACGCTGCTGGAAATAAACGAGCCTTTGAGTTTGGAACACCGTATGGCTTTATGCGATTTTGCAAACAAAACTGAAGATATTACGCGTATTTCGGTGCAAGCCGGCAACGGCAAGCCGGAAACGGTTATTGAAAAAAGCCGTCCGTATTTGAACATCGGCGGATATCAGGTGTTTATTCCGGCCGGAACATTTTTGCAGGCGTCCAATTCCGGCGAGCAGGCTTTAATAAACTTGGTTCTGAAATATATCGGCGATTCGCAAGGTAATATTGCCGATTTATTCTGCGGTGTCGGAACTTTTTCTTATCCGCTGGCAGCCAATCCTAAAAACAAAATAACTGCTATTGATTCTTCTGACGAACTATTGAACGGTTTTCAAAAATCAGTAAATCATAACACTATTCCCAATATAAAAATCTGCCGCAAAAATCTATTTAAATATCCGTTAGACACTAACGAATTAAAAGGTTTTGATATTGTGGTGTTTGATCCTCCGCGCGCCGGAGCCGCCGCTCAGACTGCGCAGCTCTCTGCCATGCCTGATGAAGATAAGCCGCAAAAGGTTATTGCCGTGTCATGCAATCCGCACACATTTGTAAACGATGCAAATACATTGATTTCCGGCGGATATCGTATTATAGAGATAACATTCGTTGACCAATTTGTGTATTCAACCCACAGTGAATTGGTTGCTTTATTTGAAAAACTATAGGAGAAAAAAATGAATACAGAACAGCATAAATTACAGCAAATGGCAAACGCCATTCGCTTTTTGAGCGCTGAAGCTATCGAAAAAGCAAAATCCGGACACCCCGGAATGCCTCTTGGCATGGCTGATGTCGCAGCCGTTTTATTCGGCCGCTATATCAAAATCAATCCGGCTGATCCGCGCTGGTTTGACCGCGACCGTTTTGTTTTGTCAGCAGGTCATGGCTCAATGCTTTTGTATTCGCTGTTTTATTTGCTGGGCTATAATGATATTACTTTAGATGATATAAAAAATTTCCGCCAGTTGGGTTCAAAAACCGCCGGACATCCGGAATACGGACATTTAGCCGGTATAGATATGACAACCGGACCTTTGGGACAAGGAATTTCTTCTGCAGTCGGCATGGCCTTGGCCGAACGCCGTATCAACGCAGAATACGGCGATAATTTATGTAATCACTACACTTATGTAATGTGCGGCGACGGCTGCCTGATGGAGGGCATTTCCGAAGAGGCAATTTCTCTTGCCGGCTTATGGAAGCTGAACAAGCTGATTGTCTTTTGGGATAATAACAATATCACAATTGACGGTACAGTTGATAAAGCCAACAGCACTGACCAAATTGCACGTTTTAAAGCCGTGGGCTGGAACGCAATCAGCGTAGACGGATACAATCATGAAGAAATTTCCGACGCTATCGAACAAGCGCAAAAATCGGATAAGCCGACTTTGATTGCCTGCAAAACAACTATCGGTTTCGGCGCACCGCACAAGCAGGGGACTTCTAAAGTACACGGTTCGCCTTTAGGTGGTGAAGAGCTGGAAGCTATGCGTCAAAATTTAGGCTGGACGGCGGCTCCGTTTGAAATTCCGACCGAAATCATGGCGGCTTGGCGCGCAGCCGGACAGCGCTCGGCGGCTCAGTATGCCGAATGGCAGAAAAAAGCCGAAAAAAATCAGAAATTTATTGATTATATCAATGATAAACTGCCGACAAATTGGAACAAAGATTTAGAAGAGCTGAAAAAGAAAACCATTAAAGAGCAAACTGCTGTTGCCACACGCAAAGCTTCGCAGCTTTGTTTGGAAAACATTATGGGACGTATTCCGCAGATTATCGGCGGTTCTGCCGATTTGGCGGCGTCTAATCTTACTTTTGTTGACGGCATGAAAACAATTACCGCCGCTGATTACAACGGTGACAATGTAATGTATGGTATCCGCGAGCATGCCATGGGCGCGATTATGAACGGAATGGCTCTGCACGGCGGCGTTATTCCTTATGGCGGAACATTCTTTGTGTTTTCTGACTATATGCGCCCGTCTATGCGCTTGGCGGCATTGATGGGACTGCGAGTGGTATATGTACTGACGCATGATTCTATCGGCGTGGGCGAAGACGGTCCGACTCATCAGCCGATTGAACATCTGGCTTCTTACCGCGCAATGCCAAACATCTACACTTTCCGCCCATGCGATGTTGTAGAAACCGCCGAAGCTTGGGAAATTGCCTTGGAGAGCGAAAAAACGCCGAGTATTCTGGCGCTTTCCCGTCAAAGCGTACCGACTTTGCGTACGGATTCATCCGAAAATTTGAGCAAACGCGGCGGTTATATTATTTCTAAGGCAGAACGTGAACCGCAAGCCACAATTATCGCTACAGGTACAGAAGTTTCTTTGGCTATGGAAGCTCAAAAACAGCTGCATGAAAGCGGCATTGCTGTGAATGTGGTTTCTATGCCTTGCTGTGAATTGTTTGACCTGCAGCCGCAAGAATATAAGCATTCGGTATTGGGTAATGCGCCAAAAGTTGCTGTTGAAGCTGCTGCCGTTTACGGCTGGGAACGCTATACCGGCAAAAGCGAAAATGTGATTGGCTTAAACAGTTTCGGCGCTTCCGGCAAAGGCGATGAAGTTTATAAACATTTTGGTATTACAGCCGAAAATGTGGTTAAAAAAGTGCGTGAACTAATTTAAGCTTTCAATGTTTTAGTAAAAAAAACGCTCCGGTCTTGCAAACAGCCGAAGCGTTTTTATTTTGTCAAGTTTAATCATTGTTTATAATACAAAAGAAAACTCCGGCGCAAGGACGGAGTTTAGTTTTTTGAGGTTAAACTTTATATAAGAATTTTAAGCAACTTTAGCACCGCTGTTTTTCTTTTCAGCGTCTAAAAAACCCAGTTTTTCTTGAATTTCCCAAATCACGCGCAAAGCAGCCAAAGCCTGCTCGCCGCCAACTCTTGGAGTGGCATCGCCGTTCACGCATTTTACAAAGTGAGCCAACTCAGCTTGCAAAGGTTGATTTGTTGGAATAAACAGCTGCTCAACACTACCTTTTAAGCCGTAATTCATCCAATCCGGAATTTCTTCCTGATTAACATATGGCATGCGGCCTTGGGTATGAACATTGATAGACTGGTTTATAAAATCCATATCAATATAATTAGTATCTGTAGTGACAGTTAAAGTACGCACGCGAGACTGAGTAATTCGACTGGCGGTCAAGTTAGCCGTGGCGCCGCTTTCAAATTCCAGCAGAGCGGTAATATAGTCTTTGCCCAACGGACTTTCTTTTGTTTTTACCGAAGCAGCCTGCACATTGATTACCGGTGATTTCATCAAAGACTGCACCACTTCTACATCGTGAATCATCAAATCCATAGAAACATCAACATCGGTAATACGTCCGCTGGCGGCCGACATACGCTGTGCGGTCATAGAACGGATTTTAGAAGTATCCGAAAGCAATTTGCCCATTTGCTCAACTGCAGGATTAAAGCGTTCAATATGTCCAACCATCAAAACCACATTGTTGTTTTTTGCGGCGTTAATCAAGCGCATACAGCCTTCTTCTGTGGTAGCCAAAGGTTTTTCCATCATACAGTGAATGCCGTGATTCATAAAAAACTCACCCACATCAGCGTGAGTAACCGAAGTAGTCACAACGCTTACGGCATCTACATTGGCGGCAACTTCTTCCATTGAAGAAAAAGCTTTAATGCCATAGGTCTCGGCAGCGGCTTTGGCGGCTTCCGGAAACACATCGTATACGCCGACAAGTTCCACGCCTTGCAGATTTTTATAAGTTTTCAGGTGGTTTTTGCCCATCATACCGGCGCCGATAACAGCAACCTTAACAGTTTTAGTCATTGAAAATCCTTATTATTTAGCTAATTACAAATTATATTTGCGCCCTTTATAGCATAAACACAATAAAAATGCTTTTAACAATATGTTACAGATTGTTACAGCTCCTATATATAATAAAGTAAACAAGGCGAAAAGGCTATTGACGTTTATAAAAAATGGTTATAAATTAAAACATACAAAATCTAAAGAAGAGTGAAAAAATGACGTTTGTTTCTACATTTATATTTCGAATTATCCCTTAGGGGATTGTACGTCTTTTTACATAAAAAATTTTCTAAAATCAAACACTTAAATAATCAATTTTTGACAGGTAAAAAATTATGACAAAGTACTATGCTGATGTGAAAGCAAAGCCGGATTTTGTGGCGCTTGAAAAAGAAGTGCTGAAGTTCTGGGAAGAAGATAAAACTTTTGAAAAGTCTGTGCATAACCGCGATGGCGCAGCGGAATTTGTGTTTTATGACGGACCTCCGTTTGCCAACGGCACTCCGCACTACGGACACATTATGGTGTCGTATGTTAAAGACGTGGTAGCGCGTTTTCAAACCATGGACGGTAAAAAAGTAGAACGTCGTTTGGGTTGGGACTGCCACGGACTTCCGGCGGAAATGGCCGCCGAAAAACAGCTCGGCGTTTCCGGACGCAAACAAATTGAAGCCTACGGGGTGGAAAAATTCAACAACTTCTGCCGTTCTGATGTTTTGAAATATTCCGGAATTTGGGTAGAACTTTTCAAACGCATCGGCCGCTGGGTTGATTTCAATCATGATTACAAAACCATGAATCTTCCGTTTATGGAAAGTGTTATTCATAACTTTAAAGAATTGTATAACAAAGGTTTGGTTTATGAAGATTACCGTGTTTTACCATATTCTTGGGCTGCTGAAACCCCGCTTTCTAACTTTGAAGTAAACTTGGGCTACAAAGACAAAACCGACACGGCTATTACCGTGATGTTTAAGCTGGAAACCGGTCAAAAAATTTTGGTTTGGACCACAACACCGTGGACTTTGCCTTCTAACCTGATGTTGGCTGTGGGCAAAGATATTGACTATGTGGTTATGGAAGAAGACGGTCAGCAATATATTTTGGCCGAAGCTCGTTTGGGCGGCTATAAAAAACAGCTGGAACACGCCGTTATGGTCAAAAAAATCAAAGGTGCGGAATTGCTGGGTTTAAGCTATGAGCCAATGTTCCCTTATTTTGCTAAATTGAAAGAAAAAGGTGCGTTTAAAATTTTGAGCGGCGAGTTCGTTTCTACCGAAGATGGTACCGGCGTTGTGCATATTGCCCCTGGTTTTGGTCAAGATGACTTTGATGCCTGCCGCGCTTATGACGAAAACTTTCCGGTGGTTTGCCCTGTTGACGAGGCCGGTAAATTCACTGCCGAAGTTCCGGATTATGAAGGCAAGCAAGTGTTTGAAACTAATGAGCCGATTTTGGCGTGGTTAAAAGCCAACGGTATTTTGGTTAAAAAAGAGCAATATACCCACACATATCCGTTCTGCTGGCGCACCGATACTCCGCTGATTTATAAAGCCATGAGTTCTTGGTTTGTAAAAGTTACGGATTTCCGCGATGAAATGGTGCAGTTAAACCAACAAATCAACTGGATTCCGGGGCATATTAAAGACGGCCGTTTCGGTAAATGGCTGGAGGGCGCACGCGACTGGTCAATTTCACGCAACCGTTTTTGGGGTACGCCAATTCCGGTTTGGAAATCAGATAATCCGGATTTTCCGCGCGTAGATGTATTTGGTTCGGTGGCCGAAATTAAAGCTGCAACCGGTATTGAGGTAGATAATCTGCACAAGCCGTATATTGACGATGTGGTATATCCGAATCCGGACGATAAAAGCGGCAAAACCATGATGCGCCGTGTCAGCGATGTGTTTGACTGCTGGTTTGAATCCGGTTCCATGCCGTATGCGCAAATTCACTATCCGTTTGAAAATAAAGAATGGTTTGAAAATCATTTTCCGGCAGATTTTATTGTGGAAGCAATAGACCAAACCCGCGGCTGGTTCTATACCTTGACTGTGCTGTCAACCGCTTTGCACCACAAACCGGCGTTCAAAAACTGCATCTGCACCGGTTTGTTGATGGCCGAAGGCGGACAAAAACTTTCTAAGCGCTTGAAGAACTATCCGGATCCAAATGAAATTTTGGATTCCATCGGTTCAGACGCTTTGCGTTGGTTTTTGGTTTCTTCTCCGGTTTTGAAAGGCGGCAACGTGGCTGTAGATAAAGAGGGTAAAGAAATCGCCAAAGCTTCTCGCGCGGCAATGATTCCGCTGTGGAACGCTTTTTATTTCTTCACTTTGTACGCCAATGCCGAAGATTATAAGGCTAAAGAAATTTCTTCTTCCAGCGAGGCTATTGACAACTATATTCTTTCTAAGTTGAAAAATTTGGCCGTTGTGGTTAAGAAAAATTTGGAAACATATGAAGTTGCCGATGCCTGCGCTAAGGTTTCCGACTTTATGGAAATTCTGAACAACTGGTATATTCGCCGTACCCGCGACCGCTTTTGGGAAGGTGAACACAACGCGTTTGACACGCTGTACACTGTTTTAGTAAACGTCAGCAAAATTGCCGCTCCATTGATGCCGTTTATTTGCGAATACGTTTATAAGACTTTAACCAAAGGCGAATCAGTACATTTGTGCGATTATCCGATGTTAGAAGAAATTAAAGCCGACAACGCTTTGATGGCTGATATGGATTTTGTGCAAGACCTTTGCTCTACCGGCAAATTTATTCGTGAAGAAAAGAATTTGCGCAACCGTTTGCCGTTGGCCTCTATGACTTTGATTGGCGCTAAACTTTCTCCGGAATATCAAGAAATTGTTAAAGACGAGCTGAATGTGAAAGAAGTGAAGTTTGATGACAATTTGGATAATTACGCCAGCAAAAAGGTTTATCTGTATACTCCGCTTTTGGGTAAAACCTTAGGCAAAAATATGGGTGCTGTTATGGCCGCCTATAAGCAAGGTCAATGGACTTTGAACACAGACGGCACACTTTCTATCGGCGGACAGAACTTGACTTCGGATTTGTTTGAAGTACGTTTGGAAATGAAAGACGGTGTCGCCGGTCAGGCGTTTGACAGCAACAAAGCGGTTTTGACTTTGGATACTGTTGTAACCGATAGTCTGAAACGCGAGGGTATGGCGCGCGACTTTGTACGTTTAATCCAAACTTTGCGCAAAGACAAGGATTTCAATATTTCTGACCGCATTGAACTGCATTATCAAACGGCAAATACCGAGCTGGCAAAAGCCTTGGCGGAAAATGAAAAATATATTTCCGAACAAGTGCTGGCCGTCAAAGTTGAGCCAACCTGCACCAGCGGCAGCGAGGCCGATATTGAAGGCGGTTTGGTTGTGTATGACGCCTTTAAGCATTGCGCTTAAAAATAATTGACTAAAGAGTCGGAATATAAAACATTCCGACTCTTTAGTGTTTATTGCCAAGTTATACCTACATTACAACTACTTCTGCTTATGCAAGATTTGCAGATTTTGCTTATGTCTGCATTATTTATTTCTGATATACATTTAACTTTTGTTCCATCACTATCATAGCAGCTTGAACGATAGACCGTATAAAATTTATTGTTTGGAAGAGCATCATTAGTTATAAAAAGTCCACCTGTGTCTATATTGATTAAGACTGGATAAGCGACATCAAGAGCTAAAGCCATACATAGTTGATATGCAAAATTTGAAGTTTGGCGATTATTGTCATGCATTATATAAAAATCTACCGTAAGTGAGTGTTTGCCAATATAGGGCAGAAGCCTGTTTCCGAAAGAATCATCAATATATAAACTGTTTATAATTTTCCATGTGTCTGGAACAAGTTTTGCTTGTGAAATGAAATTAGCAATGTATTTGTTTTGTTCAGAGTAATTTTTATTTAAATTTTCCGTATATTCTAATAAACCGGTTATCATCATAGTATATTCTTCAACAGCTTTGTTGATTTTCCATTTTTCCATAGCCTTAGAATAGCCGGCAATACCACCGACGGATAAAACGGCAATAATCGCCAGAACGCCCAGCATTTCTATCATTGAACGACCACATTGACTATTTTTCATAACAACTTCCTTTCATTTTGAAACTATAAAAAAGTCGCTTGATTAAAGCGACTGGAAGTTGAGAACTAACATAGAGTATAGTGCAGTATATTTAAACTATTTTACTGCCTTCAAGTCAATAAACCAGAAAGCATAAAAAATTATCGTCTTATTTAAACAAGACGCTCTATGTGAGGTTCTCACACCCCAGACAGACTATTGCCTATCCAATATCTATTGGACTGAAATAATGCACGAAAGTAAAGACAATTTTACTTTTTAGCTGATACTCGTAAAATAAAAAATAGTGCAATTCTTACAAAAAATCCCCTGCACTTTCAACAGTGCAAGGGATTTTTTATCTACTCAAAAGGCGAAACGAGATAGCTGTTTTTCACAATTCTATAAAAATCGTTGCGCTTTTGCAAATATTTGCTGCGCTCGGCCGACGGTTCTTGCGGCATATTTTCAAGCTGCCGAGAAACCTTATTCAAACCATTGCGCAAATCAGCAATCATCTTAACAAATTTTGCCGCCGCAGGAACTTCCGAAAAGTCATCAACAAACTCCACCGTATACAAAAACTTTCGGTTATACACCAAAAAGTCCGGACAGGAATCCAATAAACAGCCCACTTTCAAACGCTTGATATAAACGTTGGCAAAAAACTGTTCATCGGCATGCACGTTTATTATGCACATTTCTGATGGATCCACATATACCGAGGCTTCGGTCAGCGGTTCATAGTCCTCGCATTCTGCAGCATTTTGTTTGTCTGCTTTCCACACATTGTAAACCGCATGCATATATTCATGCACATTGGCAAACAAGCTGCTTTGCGGCAAAAAATTGCGCGCCAAATTAACTTTGTCATCAAAATAAGGCGAATAATAAGCAAAAGCCAAACATTTGTGCTCATCCTCTAGCAATTGTGTTTCCGAAGTTTTAGCAACATTCAGAGCCTGCAAAAAGCCATCAAAACCTGCCGTATTGATATATTCGTCCAAAATATCCCTAAACTTATAGCTATCAATACTTGCCGTTAATTTGCGGCCGTACATGCATTCTAAAGTCAACAGCAGATTACGCTTCAGTTTACTTTCTTTCTCTTTTATTGAAGCAAAAATAGTCTTATAGCGCAAATCCAAAGAATCGAGCAAAGCTTCTATCGCATTATTCGGCCAAGCCATAAGCCAGCAGTAAGCCGTAACAATAGAATCCAGCGCCAATGTTTGTTCAATGGCCACTTTGCAAATTCTTGACACCAGAGTGACAAAATCATACTGCCAAGGTATCGGTTTATAATAACGTATAATATCAATACCTAGCGCCATGTCCTCATAACCGGAATCGACTTCTTCGGCCAAATTCCAGATATTATCCAAATCATCAGTACTGTCGCCAAATTTGAGGCAAACCGTCACATCGTATGACTTTTCCTGCAAATCAGACAAAAGTAAACCGCGCCGCTGCATAAACATTGTCAAAAAAATGTATTGCCACAGCCAATCCTTTTGAAGCAGATGCTTCTTCAAATAGTCCTTGTTCATAATGATAAGTATAAAATAATGAAACAATAAAAATACTAACTTGTATTTTTATTGTTTCACACAAAGCAATTTTTGTCAAGCCGCTGAAGATATTTTTTTACGTATAAATTCTGTCAATTCTTCCGGATTATCCCATACAACCGCCACTTCAAGCACTTTTATTTCTTTTTGCAAAAAATGCGGAATTTTGACATAATCTTTGCTGGTAGTATAAACTTCAGCTTTCAGCGCCTTGGCTTTTTCTAAAATTTTTTCCAATTCTTCACGAGTATAAAAATGATGATCTGGAAAATCTATAGCCTCAGCAATATTAAATCCCTGCTGACTCAAAGTATGATAAAATTTCTGCGGATGGCCGATGCCGGCAAACGCTACAACATTCGGATTTTCAATATTGCAGGTCTGCACCGCTTCGGTATGTCCGAAAAACACCGGCAATCCGCTTCTTTCCGCCAGATTATGCTTATCTTTTCCCAAAATAATCAAAGCATCGGCTCTCTTGATACCATCGGCAAACGTTTCGCGCAGCGGTCCGGCCGGAATAATTTTGCCGTTGCCAATACCGTAAGTTCCGTCAAAAACTAAAAAGGATAAATCTTTGCAAAGTGTAGGATTTTGAAAACCGTCATCCATAATGATAACATCAGCACCGTTTTTTACGGCTAATTCCGCACCTGCATATCTATCGGCATTTACCACCACCGGCGCCTGCTGAGACAACAGCAGCGGCTCATCTCCCACCTCTGCTGCAGAATGTTTTTTGTTATTAACAATCACATTTTGCAACTGTCCGCCGTAACCGCGCGTCACAAAATACGGATGATACATTTCAATTCCCAAAAGCTTGGCGATAGAAATTGAAACAGGTGTCTTACCGGTACCTCCGGCTGTAATATTCCCCACGCAAATTACCGGAACATCAGCCTTTTTAGGTTTTACCAATTTTAGGCGAGCCTGCGTCAAATTGCCATAAACCCAGCCTATTGGAGCTAAGAATTTGGAAACAAGAGAATTAGACTGCCAATATTTAGGTGTTTTCATTTTCCATATATCCTTGAATTTTTTCGGCAATGCCGTCCAAAACCTTGGCTTCACTGGTTGCCCAGTTATAGGCTAAACTGCGCTTTGCCTCCAAGAGTTCCTTATTGCTTAAAAGCTGGTCAACCATATCAATCAAATCAACCGTTTCATCTACCTGAATAATGCCGTCGGCGCGTTTGGCTCTGTTCATTGCATCAGTAAAATTATGCATGTGCGGCCCGACAATCACGGCATCACGGCAACGCGAAGGCTCCATAAAATTTTGCCCGCCGTGCGGAATAAGCGAACCGCCGATAAAAACAATCGGACAAAGTTCATACCAAATTCCCATTTCTCCGATAGTGTCGGCAATATACACTTCTGTTTCCGGCATAATTTTTTCATTGGCAGAACGTAAAGCCACATTCAGCTGATATTTTTCTCTTAAAGCATTTTTAATTTCCACCCCTCGGTTAGGATGCCGCGGCGCAATTATAGTCAACAGGCCGCTATGCTTTGCCAACAAATCTTTCAGATGACGACCGATTTTAACTTCTTCATCGCTATGAGTCGAACTTGCAAGCCACACCGGACGTTCGCCGATTTCATCCTGAATTTCTTTCTTTTTTTCTTCATCAACCGGAATTGGCAAGCCTGCATATTTCAAATTGCCCAGACACATCGCATCTTTAGCACCCAAAGCCCGCAAACGATAGGCATCTTCTTCAGACTGTCCCAAACAAGCCGTAAAGCAATCCAGCAGCTCTTTAATCACAAAGTCAAATTGCTGCCAACGCTTGAATGATTTATTTGAAATGCGGCCGTTTATTAAAATCAAAGGAATATTGCGGCGTTTGATAGTCGAAAGCATCGCCGGCCAAAATTCGGATTCAAACCAAAGAGCGATTGTCGGCTGCCAATGGCGTACAAAACGGGCGGCAAACACCGGATTATCTATCGGCAAATACTGATGGAAAGCCCGTTCAGGCAAACGCTTAGCCATAACTTCGGCAGAAGTTGTGGTGCCGGTTGTCACCATAACATGCGCATCCGGATATATCTCCAACAGACGGTTAATCAGCGGCAGCATAGAAATAGATTCGCCGACAGATGCACCGTGCAGCCAAATCAATCTGCCATCAGGACGAGGCTTAGTCGGTCGCCCCACTCTTTCATTAAAACGTTTAACATCCTCTTTGCCCATTTTTTTACGCTTTTCGATATAGCGACGAATAACAATAGGATAAAGAGTACGAACCAAAGTATTATAAATTCCGATAAACATTTATTTTCCTTCTGCTTGTTTTTGTTCGACCTGCAGCTGTTTGCGGCTTTTTTTGGCAACAGTACCCTGCGGAATATACGGCACACCCATTTCACGGTCAAGCTTCCAAGTCAGTTCATTTAAAGTTGTTTCAATTTGCAAGCGATATTTTTCCAAATCTTCAGCAGTTGCTTCCGCCGGAATAAAAAACGGCTCAGTAATACTGTACATTCCGCGGTGAAAAGGCAAAGGTACCAGCATTCTGTCCCAGCTTTTTTCAATCACTTTAGCACCTGAAATACTATAAGTTATTCCCACAATCGGCTTGCCTGACTTTTGGGCGTAAAACAGCGGGCTCATAGTCAGTTTCATTCCCGGACCGCGCGGACCGTCCGGAATAATGGCAATACTGTTATTCTGCTGCAAATTGCGCATAAGCTCCAACGCCGCTTCGGTAGAATTTTTATTAGATGAACCGCTGATGTTTCCGATACCGAACTTCTTTAAAATATTCACAATCAATCGGCCGTCGCGATGCGGAGAAACCAACGCATTCAACGGACGGGATTTATTCCAAAAATAGGGCATTTCCAAAGTTCTGCCATGCCAGCCGATTATAATCAGACTGCCGTATTTATCCAGCAAATCATATGTTTCTTTCACACCGCTGACCTGCCAGTGCGTTGTCAGACCGACAAACTTCAAATAATAATAGGCAACACTTCCGATAATGGCCTCGCCTGTTTCTGATTTTAATAAATTTTTGAGCCAATCTTTCATTTTTCTTAATTATATTCCGTTTTTTGACTTTATTTAACTCATCATACAGACTTTTTTCTTAAATACAATCTGAAAAACCAAAATATTAGGTGTTTTTTTACTCTTTTTTATGCTTTAATAGCAGTTAACAGAAAGGAAAAAAGATGAATAGACGCGTTTTGAAACCTGCTCAGCTGAAAATAGAATTGGAAAAATGTTTGCATTGTGCGGCTAAGCCTTGCTTAAAAGCC
>ERZ1035032.1408-NODE-1408-length-14994-cov-10.043309_pt1 | contig 14994 bp, 14 predicted proteins | sample MGYA00520693_ERZ1035032 | MGnify/ENA primary metagenome ERZ1035032 (study PRJEB33766, sample SAMN09781740) | gut metagenome | biome: gut microbiome | host: Homo sapiens | place: Madagascar | study: EMG produced TPA metagenomics assembly of the PRJNA485056 data...
GTATAGTAAAGATATGTGTTGTGTCCGGTGAGATACCACCGTTATCGGTTCAAATTTAAATGAATGCAAATGATAATTTTGCACCAGTTGCTGTAGCTGCTTAAGTTAAGGCAACAAACTCAAATTCTTTAGCCTTTGGTTAGGATAAAGTGGGGACGGGGCCGCCCAGCAACAGAGAGGCCCTAAATTTTATTTTTTTAGGTGTTGTAATGGTAAATTTTGTAGAAAAAATAGATTATGATGAACTGGTAGAAAAATCTTTGCGCAGTGTGGTTTATTATGCGCTGAAGATTGTTGAAGAACAAGGATTACCAGGAGAAAACCATTTTTATATAACCTTTAAAACCAATTTCCCAGGTACTATTATTTCTAAAAATCTGCAAATTCAATATCCGGACACCATGACCATTGTCTTGCAAAATCAATTTGAAAATCTCGTGGTGCGCCATAACAGTTTTTCGGTAGATTTAAGTTTTGGAGGCATTCCGCAAACCATTACTATTCCTTATGACGCCATAACTTATTTTGCCGATCCTTATGCTAAGTTCGGCCTAAGCTTTACCTTGGACGAAGGCAATACACCGACGGCAAACAACTCAACAGCACAGCAATCGGCCGCTGCCGGCGATGCACAAATAATTTCATTTGACAGCTACCGCAAAAAATAATGCAGAAAAAATCTGTTTTAATTGCCGGCAGACATGCCACCAGCATCAGCTTGGAAAAAGAATTTTTTGAAGCTCTGCATAATATTGCGGCAGAGCAAGAAATGAGCCTTAATCAGCTTATAACCATCATTGACAGCAAACGTTCAAGCACCAATCTCTGCAGCGCTTTGCGTGTATATGTTCTCAAATATTATCAGCAAAAATCAGCTGCGCCAAAATGATTTTGTAAATATTACCATAACCGTGATAACTTCCAAACGCCCCAACAGCATGGCAAAGCACAACAGATATTTTACTGGTTCAGAAAAGAAAGCATAATTTCCGGCCGGACCGATTATTTCAACACTACCGACACCGACATTTGTCATACAAGCCACGCTTGCCGCCAAAGAAGTATTAAAATCAACTCCACACAAACTGATAATTACACCGATAAACAGCATACTTATAATAAAAGAAAAAACATACACAAATACAGAGGTAATCACATTCTGTGATGGATTTACCGTTCCGACTTTCAGCGGAATCACACGGTTCGGCTCAACCATTGAAAGCACATATTTATGCAGATACGCATAAATTACCTGCCAGCGGAAAATCTTTATGGAACCGCTGGTAGACCCTGTGCAGCCTCCGCTTAAGGAAAGCAGCATAAACACGGCGCTGGTCCAAACGCCCCATTCCACAAAATTTGCTGAAGAAAGTCCCGTTGTCGTCATCACCGAAATAACGTTGAAAAAGCTGTATCTCAAACTCTGCGCCAAAGAATAATCAGATGTTGCAAACAAATAAAGACTGACAAATAAACCGCAATAAAAAACCGCTTTCAAAAAGACCGAAACCTGATAGTTTTTATTCGCTTCGCCATGCCGGAACAACAAAATATAAAAAGTTAAAGGCAAAGAGCCTGCCAACATAAAAAGCATTAGAACTACTTCTATTGAAATACTGTTAAACGCCGCCACCGAATTATTCTTTGTTGAAAATCCTCCGGTGCCGATTGATGCCATAGCATGATTGACGGCGTCAAACCAATCCATGCCGCACCAAAATAAAGACACGGTGCAGATTATGACAAGCGCGGTGTAAACAAAAACTATCCGCTTGGCAATATAGCTGAATTTCGGCATAAATTTATCGTTGGAATCGGAATTTTCACGTTGAAAAATACGCATGCCGCCAATTCCCAAAAACGGCAGCAAGGCCACCGCAAAAATAACAATTCCCAAACCGCCCAACAAATTCAAAATGGAACGCCACAGTAAAATCGGCTTCGGCAAACTTTCAACATCAGACAGCACGGTTGCTCCGGTTCCGGTAATTCCGGAGACTGTTTCAAAAAAAACATCGGCAAATCTATAGTCGCTGTTAAAAAATAAAAACGGCAGCGCCGCAAAAACACCAACCGCACACCAGCTGACAACCGTCACCAAATATGCCTGCTTCAGAGAGATTTTTTCAACCTTAGTGTAATTGGCCAGAAACAATGAAAAACCAAAGAAAAACGTTATCAGCGACGAGAGTAAAAACGGCGACCATATCTGCTCATTTTCTACAAAATCCAAGCCTGCCGGAATAAGCATAATGAGCCCCAATATGCCCAAAATATAACCGCTTATCATAAAAACAGGCTGCCACATATATTTTTCCTTACCGCAAAGCCACATTACGCGCCAGTTTTCTGTCAACCAACGCTTTATTGATAAACACGCCTTGAACAAAACACAGCGCCGTCGCTGTATGACTGTAAGTTTCGGCTACAATTTCGCAATGAACTTTACGCCCTTCCGTTATCTTTTCCAGATAGTCTTGAGCTTCTGCCGCGTCATAAATATCCGGATCCGTATATATGCCATACAAAAACATAAATTTATCGCCGATATATAAACTGTTCGGCCCGGCAACTGCCGCCTCGCCATACAAATGCTGCGCCTCAGGCAGATATTCCAAATTCAGCGAATTATTTTCGACATAGTAATCGCTTAATTTACCACTGTAGAAAACATCTTTATACTGTTCTTCTTTTGCCGCCTCAAACTCTTCAATTTTTTGCACACGATTTTCCTGTGCTTGCTGTTTAGTTTCTGCAAATGTTGGTTCAGCCGCGGTTTCAGCCGGTTGGTTCACAGTAGATTTGGGCTGATATTTTGCCTTATTAAATTTAGCCACATTCCAACTGACAAAACGAACTTCTTCATTTTTTTCAACTTTTTCATTCTTTTTAGGCATATTCTGCATAATCTGCCCCAATGAAGAACGCATTTCCGTAAGTTTAGATTCAATTTTTTCGGCAGTTTGTTTTTTTATCAAAGCCGCCTGCTGCACCGGTTCAGGCATTTTATGCTGATATTTCAGCCATAAATCCGTAAGTTCATGACGATAAAACGCAAGCAGAACAATAATAGTCACAAACGGATGACGCACAGGATAAGTCAATCCTAAATAAATTCTATATAAAAATGCGCCGAAACCATTGGTTTTCATTTCATCCCACTCGCGTTTAGACATCTATTTTCCTCCGCTGTATTTTTGCTGTAATTCAGCCGCTTTTTCCGGAGTAATGCGTTCAAATAAAGCTTCTCCGGCTTCAAATTTATGACCGGCTTTGAGGGCAGACATTTCTTTTTCGACGCTAAAGTCTTTCAACGACGGCATATCTTTAGAAGTCAAACCAAATTTAGCCATAATTTTTTCAGCTGTATCCGGCATAAACGGCGCACTCAATATAGCATAAATGCGAACCAAATTCAAACACAGACGCAAAATTGTTGCAGCGCGGGTTTCATCTTCTTTGATTACCATCCACGGCTCTGTGGTAGAAATGTAGTTGTTGCCTTCAACCCAAATGGCGCGCAATTCAGCAGCGGCCTTACGAAATTCCATTTCATTTAAATATTTAAAATAGTCTTGAACACGGCTTTGCAAAACTTTAATCAGCTCTTTATCCTCGGCTTGCAATTCGCCGCCTTCCGGAATTTGCGCTCCCAGTTTTGAGGCTGTCATTTTCATCACGCGCTGCGCGAAGTTACCTAAAACCCCGTTCAAATCTTTGTTTACGGTATTTACAAAACTTTCAAAGGTAAAAGATGAATCCGAGCTCTCAGGAGCGTTGGCCATCAGCCAATAGCGCCAATAATCAGCCGGAAATTCCTGTACTGCATCTTCGGCAAACACTCCCCGATGTTCGGATTTAGAAAATTTCCCGCCTTCAAAAGTCAGATAGCTGAAACCTTTCAAAAAGTCTACCTTCGTCCAGTTCTCTCCGGTGCCAAGCAAAGTTGCCGGAAATGTAATAGAGTGATAAGGCACATTGTCTTTGCCCATAAATTCAACATAGCGCACGTCTTTAGCATCCAGCCACCAATCTTTCCAATTACGTTCTGTCGGATTTTCGTCAGACCACTGCTTTGTGATACCGATATAACCAATTGGCGCGTCAAACCACACATAAAATACTTTATCTTCGAAACCTTTTTTATTAACCGGAAAACCCCATTTCAAATCACGGGTAATGCAGCGCGGCTGCAAACCTTCTTTAACCCATTTTTTAGCAATTGAATAAGCCACATCAGGCCAAAAAGCTTCTTTAGTTTTGAGCCATTCCACCAATTTTGTTTCAATTTTCGGCAGGTTCAAAAACAAATGCTTAGTTTCGCGCACTTCCAAATTTGTACTGCCTGAAATAGTGCTGCGCGGATTGATTAAATCTGTCGGTTCCAAAACTTTTGTGCAGTTTTCGCATTGGTCGCCGCGGGCTTTTTCATAGCCGCAATGCGGGCAAGTACCGGTAATATAACGGTCAGCCAAAAACATTTTATCATCAACCGAATAAACCTGTTTCATTGTTCTTTCTTCAATAAAACCATTTTTATCCAGCTGCGAAAAAATATGATAAGTCATCTCTTTGTTTTGTTCGCTGGAAGTGCGGCCAAAATAATCAAACGACAAATTAAAATCTTTATATGTCTGAATATGGCGGGCATGATATTTGTCGCAATATTCTTCAACCGGCATACCTTCTTTCAAAGCGCCGACTTCGGAAGCTGTACCATGTTCGTCGTTTCCGCAAATATACAAAACTTCATTACCCAGCATTCGCATATAACGGGCATAAACATCAGACGGCAGCAAGCATCCAACCATATGGCCAAGGTGCGGAATCCCGTTAATATACGGCAAAGCGGAAGTAATCAAAACTTTTGACATATTTACATTTCTCCTTAAAAGACATACAACAACAATTGTTTGGAGTTTACTCTATTTTGCTAAAATCTCAAGCAAAAAGACACAATACGCTATTATTTTTTAGTCAACAAAAAACATCAAAAGGCGGAGCTTGAAAATTCCGCCTTATCCTTTCAAGTTAAGTGACGTCTTGTGCGCTAACACCGGAGGTTAAATTTTATAACAATGCAATTTAGAAAAAAACAAAAAATAAATTTTTAGGATATATTTGCCTCAGCGGCATAAAGCTGTAAAAAAGGAGGCTGTTGCACCTCCTTAAATTATTATTTGCTAAAATCATAAATATCCGAACCGTCGTCAGGTAAAGCCGGAGCACTGTTTTCCACAGCAGCAGCCGTTGGTAACGGCTTGCAAACTTCAAAATAGTTTACGGCATAACTGGTCAAAGCCAAAGCGACTATCGGCAGCACCACTTTTTCAAACGGAAAATGCGCGTGACCGCCGTTTTTGGCTTTCATCCATTGATAGAACACCGAACTATATGTCAATACAGCCGCACCTAACAAAGTGCAAAACAAAAACGGATCCAAATAAAAAACTAAAATCGGTTTTGGCGTATAAACCAAATCTTTTATATAAACACCGGCAATCATGGAAATTGACAAAACTATCAAAAGCGGATTGCGAAAAGCAAAGTTCCAGCCTTTTTTATCGCACCACAAAATTGTCCAATAACCAATAAGCATCAACAAAGCTCCTGCCCAAACAGCAATCACACTGTCATCAACGCCCAAATTGCGAGCCACCTCTAAGCCAACAGCCACGCCCACCGTACAAACAGCGCAGGCCGGATTAGCATAACTCGGCAAAGTATAAAATAGAGCGGCAATTATTGCCAAACTAAAAATCAGCATATTATTCTCCTTATGTTTTTTCTCACAATACGGAATTTAGCAGATAAATCAACATATTTTTACACAAACAAGATAAAACCGCCGATAAAACATCGGCGGCAAAGGAGAAACAAAAAGATAAAATATAACTATCCGTTTACTGCGGCGCGGCGCTGAGCCATCATCAGGACTGTTTTGGCGGTTTGCTTATCAAATTCAGCCGGATGTTTTTTCTTAAAATCTTCCTTAAACTTTTTAGGAGAACCAAAGCCTTCCTGCCGGTAGACGTTGGCAATCATCGCCAGCATTCCATCTGTAGACACATCTTTACCGGCCATAGCATTAAACTTAGCGATTGAAGCATTCATTTTTACGGCCGATTCATTATCCGGTAAATTACGATTTTTCAGCCCGCGGCCGGAATGCGAACGTTTAATAACTCCGCTTGCCAAATCTAAAAGTCTGTCTTTATCTTTTGCGGCATTTTCCAGCAATTTCATAAACTGCTGACCGGCAGTAATTTTCTTTTTTTCAGGCATAGCACACCTCCATTTTCATAATTATATTTTATGCTTTCAGCATACCATAAAAACAAGAAGCGCGCAACAGATTTTTTTAGTGGTTGCGTTCAATAATAAAACGAGCAAGTTCTTGTAAAATTTCAGCTTTTTTGCCAAAGACATTAACAGTTTCGATAGCTTCATCCGTAAGTTTCTGTGCTAATTTTTTAGCCTTTGCAACTCCAAAGCGGCTGACAATGGTAAATTTATTTTGCGCCTCATCTTTATGCAAAGTTTTTCCCATCAGATTTTGGTCGCCTTCGCGGTCCAAAATATCATCGCTGATTTGAAAAGTCTGCCCAATTTTGCGAGAATAGCTAACCAAAGCTTGACGCTGTTCCAATGGTGCCTTTCCCAAAACCGCGCCCGCCTCACAAGCATAACGCAGCAGACGTCCGGTTTTCATTTCTTCCAAACGCGCTATAATATCTTCATCGCCATTAGCTGTTCCCACGGATTCGGCATACAAATCCAAAGTCTGCCCGGCAATCATACCGCCAAAAGCACCGGCCGCGTCCGAAAGCAGCTGCACCAAAGTCAAACGAATTTCCGGACGAATTTCTAAAGCCGTGGACAGCACTCTGAAAGCGTGGGTTAAAAGCCCGTCACCCGCCAAAATAGCAGTTGCCTCATCAAATTTTTTATGGCAGGTAGGTTTGCCGCGCCGCAATTCGTCATTATCCATTGCCGGCAAATCATCGTGTATAAGAGAATACGTATGCAGCATTTCCAAAGACACAGCCGCAGGCAAACAGGTTTTATAATCAATATCAAACAAAGCAGCGCATTGACATAGTAAAAACGGACGCAAGCGCTTGCCGCCGTTCATCAGCGAATAGCTCATTGCCTCAACAACACGTTTTTCAACCACTTTCGGCAACGGCAAATATTCCGGCAAATCGGCATTAAACTTTACCGAAAATTCACTTAAATTTTGTTTTACATCTACCATTATTCCTCCACTTTATCCAAAGGTTCGGTAGCAACAACACCTTCCGGTGAGACATTGATTTTTTCGATTTTCAACTGCGCCGCTTTGAGCTTTTCTTCACAAAATTTTTTTAAAGCCGTGGCTTTTTCATAAGCTTCAACCGCATCGTCAAGTTTGATTTTTCCGCCTTCAAGCTCACGCACAATACTTTCCAGCTGTACCAAAGCATCTTCAAAACTCAATTTGCTTAAATCTAAATCTTTCATTTTTGTTCTCCATTAACCAACAGCTTAGCTCATTAGTTTATTTTTACAATTAGATTCTGCAACTTATTAAACTATTTATCGGCCAACCCTGCTCTTTAGATTTATAGGTAAAGACGACAAAATATGCTATATTAAAATCACTATGAATTTTCATAGTTTTATTCCTGAAAAAAGCGGTCTGCTGCAACATTGTGGCAGACCTTGACTTTGCTTGACTGTAAAAAATTTTGGGTATATACTGCGCAAAGTTATTTTAAAGGAGTTGAATATGGCAAAAGTTTCATGGCGTCCCGGAACATTGATGGCTCCGCTGCCGCCGGTTTTAGTTTCTTGCGGCACAATGGAAAAGCCGAACGTTATGACAGCGGCTTGGACGGGGGTTTTATGCAGCGACCCGACTTTGGTATATGTTTCGCTGCGCCCATCGCGCTATAGTCATGAAATCATCAGCCAAACAAAAGAATTTGTTATCAACCTGCCGACTGTGGCGCTGGCAAAACAAGTTGATATATGCGGTGTCAAAAGCGGACGCACGGTAAATAAATTTGAACTTACCGGCCTAACTGCCGCTCCTTGCACCCAAATTGCGGCTCCGCAAGTTGCTGAATCCCCAATATCGCTGGAATGCCGCGTTTTAGAAATTAAACATCTTGGCACCGATATTCAGCCGGCCACGCATGATATGTTTTTGGCCGAAGTATTGTCGGTTAATGTCGATGAACAATATTTAGATGAAAATAATGCTTTGCATCTGGAAAAAGCCGGATTATTGGCCTATGCTCACGGTTTTTATTATGCTTTGGGCAAGCAGCTTGGTAAATTCGGCTGGTCTGTAGAAAAGGATACTACCAAACGCAAACGGACAGAAAAAGAAAACACTGAAAAATCTGAAAAGAGAAAAACTTTTACCAAACGCGGTGATTTTAAACGCAAAGATTTTAAGCAAGATTCTAAAGAAGATAAAAGAGGCTATAAACCGCATCGTTCAAAATTTGGCAAACGCTCCCAAGAAGAGCGCAAATTCAAAGAACGCAAAACTTTTAAACGCAGCGCCGAAAACAGCAAGCCTTTTCGCAAAAATAAAACCGCAGAAAACAAAAACTTTGAGCAAAAAGCTCCTCGTAAAACTTTAACCCTCAAAAAATAGGTGGCTTATGGCGGATAAACATATTGATTTCAAGGTTGATTACACAAGTTTATCAGTATACAATGAGTTTAATGCTGATAAATTGCAATATCCGCTGATACTTTCAATACCGCACAGCGGTACATTTTTTCCACCGGAATTTCTGCAAAATGTACGCTTTGACGAAAAAATTCTGCGCCGTAATGAAGATTTGCTGGTTGATGAACTTTTGAAAAGCGCTGTTGACAAGGGATTAACCACCCTCAAAATGAACATTACCCGCACCTTTGTAGACTTAAACCGCGACCGGCTTGAGCTGGATCCGACCATGTTTTATAACTATCCCAAAGAAAAGGATATTTTATATGACAAGCATTGCCGCGTTGGGCTGGGCGTAATTCACCGCATTAACTTTAAACGTGAGAATCTTTATGACGGACTGCTGGATTATCATGAAGCGGAAGAACGTTTAAGCAAGGTTTATGATGTTTACCACAGACGGCTGCAGCAGCTTATCAATAAATGCCTGAAAAAATTTGATTTCTGTATGGTGCTGGACTGCCATTCCATGCCGTCTAAAATCTGTTCAATTATTGATGACCGCTCAGGTATTGATATTTGTCTGGGCAATTTGTTCAGCCAAAGCTGCCCGCAGGAATACAGCGATTTCTTAGCCGCGCAATTTTGGGACCATAATTATAATGTACAAGAAAACTGTCCATATTCTGGCGCCTATATCACATTCAACTATTGTCAGCCGCGCCGTAAAATGTACACTCTGCAGCTGGAATTGAACCGTTCGCTTTACGCTGATGAAGATAATCTTTGTAAAAATGCCGAGTTTGATGAAGTTGCTGATGAAATAAGCTCTGCAATCATTAACTTTGCCGAATATTTAAAACGCCTTTAATTAAACATTATTGTCAAAAATAACTAACAAGGTGCACGGCTGACTTTTACACACTTTGCAAGAATTTATCACTTTAGACAGATTATATGTTGCAACTTCGCATTTACTGAACCAACCATAAAAGTAAAGATTAAATAACAAAAACCGCCGTACTTTTTTATAATACGGCAGTTAATTTCAGTAAAACGCAAATTATTGGGCGTTAATCAAAGTAATTTCGACACGGCGATTTTGAGCCTTGCCTTCAGTTGTAGCATTAGAGGCAATCGGATTAGATGAACCGGCGCCGTAAGAACTGATACGACTGCCCTGCACTCCGCGCAAAGCCAAATAATTTGCAACGGCTGCGGCACGGCGTTCTGATAGCGGCTGATTGATTTTATCATTGCCTGTACTGTCGGTATATCCTACAACTTGCAATCTGGTTTTGTCATATTCTTTAGCAACTAAAGCAACTGAATCAAGCACACTGTTTGCCGAAGTTTTAATTGTCGATTCGTTAGTGTTGAAAGTTATGCTGTTCGGCATAATCAGACGTACATTATCGCCGTCACGCGCAACCTGCACGCCTGTTCCTGTTAATTTTTGACGCAGTTTGCTGGCTTGAATATCCATATATCCCCCAGCTGCCGCACCTGTAGCTCCGCCGATACCGGCACCGATCAAAGCACCTTTTTCACCGCCGATTAAAGCGCCGATACCAGCACCTGCAGCGGCGCCAATACCTGTTCCCCACGCGGTTTTTGCCACTTTACTCTCGCCGGTGTAAGGATCCGTAGCACAAGCAGACATAAAACATACTGCAACCAAACTTAAAATTATTTTTTTCATTCTTATCTCCTTAAAAATTTGCAATACGAGCCAAAGCATCTTCAACTTTAGCCTTGTTTTCTAGGGCTTCTGCCTGACGGCGTTTTTCTTCGGCAACCACAGCTGCCGGAGCTTTAGCCACAAAGCTTTCATTACTCAGCTTACGGCTGTAGCCTTCCAAGTTTTTATTTAATGTTTCCAATTCTTTTTGCAAACGAGCGCGCTCTGCCTCAAAATCAACAACACCTTTCAGCGGAATCAAAATTGCGGCTTCGCGACTGACGGTCTGTACCATATCTTTGGTAACTTCTCTATTTTCTAAAGCCTCAAGTTCTTCCAAACGAGCCAATTTGCAAATCAAAGCTTTTTGACGTTCCACCGCAGTCAAAGTTTCGGCAACAGCATCTTTTACATACGCATGCAGCTTAGCGCCTGCCGGCAAGTTCATTGATGAACGCAAAGAACGAATTGCCGAAATAATATCTATAGCACGGTCAATTTCATTTTTATCAGCAGCGTTTACATTTTCGTCTGCCGGCCATGCAGCGTGAATCAGCTTGCAGGAACGGGCGGTCAGATTATCCCACAATTCTTCGGTAATAAACGGCATAAACGGATGCAGCATTATCAAAATTCTATCCAAAGTCCAAGCAGTTACCGCACGAATTTCTTTAATTTCCGCAGCATTTTCGCCATAAAAAATTGGCTTAATCAGTTCAATATACCAGTCACAGAATGTCCCCCAAACAAATTGGTAAACTGCATTTGCCGCATCGGAAAAGCGGAAATTGTTTAAGTTTTCCGTAACTTCGGCCGAAGCTTCTTTAGCCTTTGCCATAATCCACTTACTGATTTCCAGTTTTACTGATTTAACTTCAAAATCTTTTACGGAGTAACATTCATTCATCTCACAGAAACGAGCTGCATTCCACAATTTTGTAGCAAAGTTACGGTACCCCTGAATGCGGGAATCAGACAAATTGATATCGCGTCCTTGAGTTTCCATTGCCGCCATAAAGAAGCGTAAAGCATCGGCTCCGTATTTTTCGATTGTTTCCATCGGATCAACCGTATTGCCTTTGGACTTGCTCATCTTACGACCTTGCTCATCGCGCACCAAACCGTGAATATAGCATTTTCTAAACGGCACACGTTTCATCATATACATACTCATCATCATCATGCGGGCAACCCAGAAGAAAATGATGTCAAAACCGGTAACCAAAACCGAAGTAGGGTAAAATGTTTTCAAAAATTCGGTTTCATCCGGCCAACCCATAGTTGAAAACGCCCACAAGCCGGAAGAAAACCAAGTATCCAAAACATCGGTTTCACGGGTCAATTCAACTTCTTTGCCATAATACTTGGCAGCAGCTGCCTTGGCTTCGTCTTCATTCTCTTCACAGAAAATTTCGCCGTCCGGTCCATACCAAATCGGCATTTGATGTCCCCACCACAGCTGACGAGAAATACACCACGGCTGAATATTGCGCATCCATTCAAAATAGGTTTTTTCATAGCTCTTCGGCACAAACTGCATATCGCCGTCTTCCACAGCTTTAATTGCATCAACAGCCAATTTCGGAGCATCAACAAACCATTGATCGGTCATCAAAGGTTCAATAACCACACCACTGCGATCGCCGTACGGAATAACCATCGGGTGGTCTTCTATTTTATCCATCAATCCCAATTCGGTCAATTTTTCGATTGTCTTAGCACGAGCTTCCATCGTAGTTAAACCGGCATACGGAGTATTTTCATTCAAAGTGGCATCTGGATTCAAAACGTTAATCATCGGCAGATTGTGGCGTTTGCCGACTTCAAAGTCGTTAAAGTCATGCGCCGGAGTAATTTTTACGGCACCTGTACCTTTTTCAGGGTCAGCATGCTCATCGCCGATAATCGGAATCACGCGGTTAATAATCGGAATAATGCAGTTTTTACCAATTAAATGCGCCAATTTCGGATTCTCTTTGGAAACAGCCACCGCCGTATCGCCGAACATAGTTTCCGGACGGGTAGTGGCAATATGAATATATTCACCATCTGCACCCTCAATCGGATATTTATAGTAATACATTTTGCCGACAGTTTCTTTTTGCACTACTTCCAAATCTGAAACAGCCGTACCTAGCTTAGGATCCCAGTTTACCAATTTCTTCGCTTTAAAAATCAAACCATCTTTATACAGCGAAACAAAAATTTTACGCACCGCGCGGGAAAGTCCCTCATCCATGGTAAAGCGCTCGCGGCTCCAATCACAGGAAGCCCCCAAACGACGCAGCTGGCGGCAAATTGTTCCGCCGGATTGTTTGCGCCATTCCCAAACTTTTTCAATAAACTTTTCGCGCCCCAAATCGTGGCGGGTAATCCCTTCTTTAGCTAAATTGCGCTCAACCACCATTTGTGTGGCAATACCTGCATGGTCTGTCCCCGGCTGCCACAAAACTTTTTTACCCTGCATACGGTTATAGCGGATTAAAATATCTTGCAAAGTATCATCCAGCGCATGTCCCATGTGCAAAACACCGGTTACATTCGGTGGCGGAATCACAATCGAAAACGCTTCATTTTTACTTTTCATATCTGGCTTAAAATCGCCGTCATTTTCCCATTTTTCATAAATTTTTTCTTCAAAGTCTTTTGGATTATAGTTCTTTTCTAACATTTTTCATTATTCCGTTTTTACGTTATTTTTTCAGTAATTACACAAAAAATTCGGGAGGAAAATAGACCGTTCAGGCCAAAGAATTTTCCTTTACGCACACTCGATCATCTAAATTGTCATTTGAGTTCGACACATCTGTTTTTACCGCGCGTTTAGCAAAATATATCTGATATTTTTTCATAATTTTTTTAGCCACATCATTAAAATTCCATATTCCGAGCTGATACGGAATATCTTCGCGCTTTACCATCATATTTTTGGACAATTCAAAAACCTCGTCCTCTTCTTCTTTTTGAGGTTCAAATACCGGTTCTTTCTTTTGTTTTTCCGGCAAAAACTGTTCAAAATATTTATGCTGTTCCTTGTCAATAATCGCCTCGCGGATTGACTTTAGAATGGAATCAATAGATGCGTCTTCCGACTTTGCCATAAAATTATGCCTCAAGTTAAAAATTAAACCTGAGGCATAATAGCAAAATTTATTTTATTTAGCAATAGCTTTGCTTTATTTATCAATGGATAAAGTCAGCCATTTTCCTTTAGTATTTTGATAATGACCTTCTGCATCGTAATAATTAACTTTCAAAGCCAATTTCTGAGCGGTCAGCTTACCCATTGACTGCATAAGCTGCAAACCGGAAACATAGTAATCATGCAAAGCTTTTACTTCATTAACCTGAGAAGTCAGCAAAGTCTGATATGCATTTAACACATCTAAAACCGTGCGGTTTCCCAAAGCCTCTTCCTTTTGTGTGCCTTCCAAAGCAATAGCCGAAGCTTTAACCTGAGCTTGAATAGAAGTGATGTTAGACTTGTTTGCCTGCATAGACTGCCAATAGCTCGTCACACCGGCCACAACGGCGCGTTCTGCTTCCAACACGCCTTCCTGAGCCTGCCATTTTTGATATTTGCTCTTGCGGATTTTTGCACGGGTTGCACCGCCGGTATAAAGAGGCACATTCATATCCAAAGAATATTGGGTGCTGGTTGTACTCGGATTTTTAGCCATATCATGATTGGACTGTGTGGTTTTGCCGCTTGAAGCCGTAAAGCTTACATCCGGCAACAAAGCGCCTTTATTGCTGTTGACGTTATAAGAAGCTGAATCCAGCTGTTTTTTAGCGGCAAGCAAAGAGTAGTTGTTGCTGCGTGCATAATTCATAGCCTCGTCAAAGCGAGTCGGAAACATTTTAGTAATAGAAGCCGGATTCTGCAAGTCTCTCGGTTCTTTACCGACTATTTGCAAATAGGTGGCTTTGGATACAGCTAAATTACCTTCGGCGGAAATTACATCTGATTGTGCTTGCGCATAGCTGGCGCGGGACTGAGCCACATCAGTGCGAGTAACTTCGCCAACGTCAAAGCGAGCTAAAGTCTCATCCAGCTGTTTTTTCAGCAGACGTTCATTATTTTTTTGCAGGCGGACGATTGCTTCATCGCGCATAACATCTAAATACGCTGTGGAAGCGCCAAGCAGCACTGTCTGTTCTACTGCATACAAATCCTGAATACCGGCTTTTGCGGCGGAGTCTGCAGCTTTTACAGCGTTATATGTCGAAAATCCGTTAAATATCGGCTGAGTAATACTGCCGTTATAGCCTTTCTGATATCCGTCAACCGTATTGCTGCCTGTTTTTCTGACATGTGTATCCGAATAGTTGCCGTTTACACCGATTGTCGGACGGAACCCTGAACGGGCAGCGGCTGCATCTTCATTGGTTGCACCGCTGGCTGCGCGCTGTCCATGCAATGTCGGATTGCTGTTATAAGCTTCGCTCATCGCTTCATAAATTGTATCTGCGTTTGCGTTGGCACAAATAAATGCACTCAACGAAACGGCTAAAAGTAACTTTTTATTCATTGCTATCACTCTGTATAAATTCCTTATTTCCACATTTTCAGCTATAAAGCCAAAAAATTTAAAAATCAAACAATATCTTCTTTTCAAAAATAAAAATGTTATATTGTTAAGTA
>ERZ1035032.1415-NODE-1415-length-14953-cov-3.751510_pt1 | contig 14953 bp, 14 predicted proteins | sample MGYA00520693_ERZ1035032 | MGnify/ENA primary metagenome ERZ1035032 (study PRJEB33766, sample SAMN09781740) | gut metagenome | biome: gut microbiome | host: Homo sapiens | place: Madagascar | study: EMG produced TPA metagenomics assembly of the PRJNA485056 data...
TTTCCGGTAGCTTCTGGAGAACATGCCGGCGGCGGCACGACGGGAGATCTTTCGCTCGTCGTTCCAGTCGTCCATGCACTTGTCACGAAACAGCAGAATGCTCATATCTGCGGCATAGTCTGTCACGGCACTTTGTATGTGCAGATTCTTGTGAAACGGGTGTGCAATACAGCGTTGTTCCGTCTTGGTTTCTTCCGGTTCATACAGACCGGTCAGCAGCAGAATCAGAAAAGTCATGTCATAGCTTAGCGTCCAGCGTGCCGCTGTACCGTGCCGCCGATGCAGTGCCTCACAAAGTCCGCAGTAACAGCCATGGTAAATGTCATATTCCCGAAACCGCAGTTCCGGCTTGTATGCCCGAATGTATCCGTACATTGCTTAACTCCGTTTGATAAAGTGATTGCGGCAGTTCGGACAGGTAATCTCGATCTTTCCCTTGCCCTTGGGAACACGGACTTTCTGTCCGCACTGGGGGCACTGGAAGATTCGGTGTGTTTTGTCGCCGCTTTTCTTGCCGAAGAAGCCGCGGATCGGGGCAGTCAGTTCCAGAAACTTTGCGTTTTCTGCCTGCCGGCGTGCAATATTCTTGGAAAAGATGCGGAAATAGGAATACACCAGCACTGCGACGGCAAGCAGATTAAAGATGCTGTTTGCCACACTGCTTTTGCTGGAAAAAAGGGCGACCAGCAGGAAAAACAAAAATCCCCCAAAAGGGAATTTGTTCAGGGTATCGTTCCCGCCGTATCTGCCACGCATGAATTGCATCAGCCTTTCTCTGAAATTGGACATAGGGAAAACCTCCTTTTGTAAGGAAACAGGGCTGTCAAAAGCGTATTTCATATTATTATACCACACTCTTGCAGGAATGAAAAGCGGATTTTCCAAATTTTCATGCAATTTTCAGAAAAGGCAGTGCAATGCTTGTACGGAAGTTGATGTAAAAAAGGCAGATGAAGCGTTTTATCGCAGTAAAGCGGCTTTTTTCAAAGAATATTCAGAAATGCTTCTTGAAGCCGGAAAAGATTTCATGTTACAATAGAATTGTAATCAAATGTAAAGTAGCATGATGAAAGGAATGTGGTAAAGCATGGAATGGCTGGATATTTATGATGAGCACGGCAACCGAACCGGAAAAACAGCAGAACGCGGCACCTTTTTGTCCAAGGGTGAATACTTTCTGTGTGCCCATGTGATTCTGGAAAACACGGACGGTTTGTTCCTGATTCAGCAGCGTTCAGACACAAAGGCAACACGTCCCGGACAGTGGGATATTACTGCCGGTGCAGTGGACTGCGGTGAAGTCAGTCTGGACGGTGCTTTGCGGGAGGCGAAAGAGGAGGTCGGACTGACACTTCCCAGAGAGAAGATGCAGTTCCTGTTTCGGGACAAACGCCGCAGCTGTTACCATGATGTGTATTACATACGAATTCCTTTTTCCCTGCAAGACTGCACCATGCAGGAATCAGAAGTGCAGGATCTGCGGCTGGTGACAGGGAAGGAACTGCTGGACTTGCTGGAACAAATGCCCCACCGTTCCCCGAATTATAAGCGGCGGCTGACAGAATTCCTGTCCCACCGGAGCTGAAATTGATCTTCTGAAACACCGTGAAAATGGAAAATCCTGATTTGTTCTCATATTTTTTTGAAAATCGAAAAAAATATCCGGATTAGGGTATTGTAAAATGTCAGAAAAGGTGGTATAATAAATAAAGGCGTGCCAAAGGAGAAAAGATTTTAGGAAAATACTGCCAGAGTCTGTGCGGTGTTGTCCTGGGGAAACGCCGAATATAACAGCCGATATTTATATGGACGGCTGTGGAACGGAAAGGATCGCTATGAAAAAAATTTCAATTGTGGTACCATGTTATAATGAACAGGAAGTATTGCCACTTTTTTACATAGAAATTCAGAAAGTGATGCAGCAGATTCAGGAAGAACATGCAGATACCGAATTTGAACTGTTGTTTATCAATGACGGCTCCCGTGACGGAACACTGGCAAAGCTGCGGGAACTGGCGAAGCAGGACGAACGCGTTCGCTACATTTCGTTTTCCCGTAATTTCGGAAAAGAATCCGGTATGTATGCCGGCTTGGAAAATGCCACCGGAGATTATGTGGTCATCATGGACGCGGACTTGCAGCACCCGCCGGCATTCCTGCCGAAAATGTATAACATTGTTTTAAGTGGCGAATATGACTGTGCCACGACCCGCCGCGTCAGCCGAAAAGGGGAGCCGAAATTGCTTTCGTGGTTCTCCCGCAAGTTCTACAAGATCATGAAGCGGATTTCGCAGACGGAAATTGTGGACGGTGCACAGGATTTTCGCTTTATGACACGGCAGATGGTAGATTCCATTCTGGCTATGAAAGAGTATAACCGGTTTTCCAAAGGCATTTTCAGCTGGGTGGGATTCCGCACCAAATATATTGAATACGAGAATGTGGAACGTGCAGCAGGTACCAGCACGTGGTCTTTCTGGAAACTGTTCCGCTATGCACTGGACGGCTTCTTTGCGTTTTCCACGGCACCGCTGACAATTTCTTCGATCCTCGGCGTGGCAAGCTGCCTGATCGCATTTATCATGATTATTGTCATCATCATCAAAAAGCTGGCATTCGGTGATCCGGTACAGGGTTTTGCCACTTTGATCTGTGCAATTTTCTTCATGGGCGGCTTGCAACTGTTCTGTGTGGGCATTGCTGGTCAGTATCTGGCAAAAACCTATCTGGAAACCAAAAAACGCCCGATTTATCTGGTACAGGAAACTGAAAAAGATGCCCGCAAGGATATGGATACCGCGGCAGGAGAACAGTAAATGAACAAACATACCCGTCTGGCGGTAGGCATTCTCGTATTGGTTCTGGTGCTTCTGATCGTGGCAACTGTCAGCTTTTCGGTAAACATCTCCAAAAAGTCTGCCGGCTCTCAGAACAGTACTTTTGACACAGGAACGAATTCCAACGGCAATGTCATTGTAGAGGGGAACGATCATCTCTACGGCGTGTCCGATGCGGCAGGCAACCTGATTCTGGAACCGGAATGGAAAGAACTGCATTTTATCGGTTCGGATTACCTTTCTGCCGTACAGGAAAATGCTGACAGCAATTGTGTTGGTGTGCTGGATCTGGACGGCAACGTGGTCGCTCCTTTCGTCTATGACCATGTGGAGGCGTTGACAGATTCCTATTATCTGGCGGTGCTGGCGGAAAATCAGCAGGTGGTGTTGTATGACCACGATTTCCGTGCAGCAGATGCTATGGTCTGGGACAGCAGCACATGGGAAAAACCATTGCTGACAGTCACCAGCGGGGAAGATTCGTTTCAGTTCTCTCTGGAAAAAGAGATCCTCCAGCTGGTACAGTGTGACCTTGCACGGAAAACGGAAAAGATCTCGTTTTCTGTCCATGCTGAAAAAGTACATGCCGGGCTGCTGCTGCCGGAAGAATGGAGCAGCAGTGCCGATCAGACAGCGGCGTTTCTGGATATGGTGAAAATGCAGGATTTTTCCAAACTGCAGGACCTTACCGGACAGGATCATGAGAATGCTGTTCTGGGGAATATCGCTCCGGCGGATGCCAGGGTGACCCGTATGGATTCTGACGTGTATTTGCAGGCAGGACAAAACGAGGCGGGAAAACTGATTCTGACATGGCAGATCGGGCTGACGCTCCGCAATGCGGAAAATACGTCGGAAAATAAGACACTGACGTTCAAAATGGAAAAGAACGGAAAAGAAACATGGGTGATAACAGAGGCGAAGCTTTCTTGATTCGCATTCTGCTTTCATAAACCGGCGGGCATACTGCCTTGCCGCAACAGCACACCGGCTTGCAACAAGCGGTGTGTAACTCTGATTCAGGAGGAATACATATGTCAAAAAAAGTAGCAGTGATCATGGGCAGTGACAGCGATCTGCCGGTAGTAAAGGGTGCACTGGACGAACTGGACAAGTTCGGGATCCCGTATGAAGTGCATGTCATGTCCGCACACCGGACACCGGCACTGGCTGCGGAATTTGCCGGAAACGCGAAGAAAAACGGCTTCGGCGTGATTTTGTCCGCCGCAGGAAAGGCTGCACATCTGGGCGGCGTTCTGGCAGCACATACCACGCTGCCGGTGATCGGCATTCCGGTCAAGTCTTCTACACTGGACGGGCTGGACGCATTGCTGGCAACCGTACAGATGCCGAAGGGCATTCCGGTGGCAACTGTCGCAATCGACGGGGCAGCCAATGCCGCAATTCTGGCAGCACAGATGCTGGCACTGTCTGATCCGGAAATCGACGCAAAGCTGGAACAGATGAAAGCAGACATGGAACAGGGCGTAAAGGCAAAAGACGCAAAAATTTCAGCAGAATACAGTAACTGCTGATTTCATAATGATATAAATTTAATTTTTTGGAGGAACAGAAAATGGCTGATTGGAAAAAAACAGAACAGCTCTATGAGGGCAAGGCAAAGAAAGTATTCGCAACCGAGAATCCGGAAGTTGTGATCGTAGACTATAAGGACGATGCAACTGCATTCAACGGCGAAAAGAAGGGCACGATCGTTGGTAAGGGTGTTATCAACAACCGTATGTCCAACTACATCATGAAGCAGCTGGAAAAGGAAGGCGTTCCGACTCATCTGGTAGAGGAACTGAGCGACCGCGAAACTGCTGTAAAGAAGGTTTCTATCGTACCGCTGGAAGTTATTGTCCGCAACGTTGCAGCCGGCAGCTTCTCCAAGCGTATGGGCGTAGAAGAAGGCAAAGATCTGCTGTGCCCGATTCTGGAATTCAGCTACAAGTGTGACGAACTGAACGACCCGTTTATCAATGATGACTATGCACTGGCATTGGGTCTGGCAACACAGGAAGAAATCGACACGATCAAGAATTACACCCGCAAGGTCAACGAAGTTCTGAAGAAGTTCTTCCTGTCTATCGGCATTCGTCTGATCGACTTCAAGATCGAATTCGGCCGTCTGTCTGACGGTACAATCATTCTGGCAGATGAGATCTCTCCGGATACCTGCCGTCTGTGGGACGTAAAGACCAACGAGAAGCTGGATAAGGACCGTTTCCGCAGAGACATGGGCGGTACAGAAGAAGCTTATCAGGAAGTTATGAAGCGGATTTTTGGAGAATAATCCATGGGTGGCTTTTTTGGTGCAGTTTCAGCAAACGACTGCGTTCTCGACGTATTTTATGGGACGGACTATCATTCACATCTGGGGACACGACGCGGCGGTATGACATCCTATTCTGCGGAACTGGGATTCCAGCGGAATATTCACAGCATTGAAAACTCGCCTTTCCGGACAAAGTTCGAAAAGGATGTGGAAAAAATGCGGGGCAATATCTGCATCGGCTGTATCAGTGATACAGATCCCCAGCCGATCATGGTGCGTTCCAAACTGGGGCTTTATGCAGTTTGCTCGATCGGCATTATTCAGAATGCAAAGGCACTTTCCGAAGAACTTCTGGAAAGCGGCTGTGCGAACTTTGAAACCATGAGCAGCGGTAACATCAACTCCGGCGGTCTGATCGGTGCGTTGATCGCACAGAAGCCGACCTTCGTGGAGGGGATCCGCTATGCTCAAAGTAAAATTGAAGGTACCATGTCTTTGGTCATCATGACAGAGGACTCCATTATCTGTGCAAGGGATCGGGCAGGAAAGCTGCCAATTCTGATCGGAAAGCGTTCAGACGGCTACTGCTTCTCGTTCGAATCCTTTGCATACCAGAAACTGGGGTATGAAACCTGCCACGAACTGAAGGCAGGGGAGATCACCTGTCTGACCAAGGACGGCTACGAAGTTCTCTATAAGGGAACGGAGGAGATGAAGATCTGTACCTTCCTCTGGACGTATTACGGGTATCCCACCGCCTGCTACGAGGGCGTGAATGTAGAAGTGATGCGTACCAAAAACGGTGAGATCATGGCGGAGAACGATATGAAAAACGGAAAGCTTCCGGACGTGGATTATGTCTGCGGCATTCCGGATTCCGGTGTTCCCCACGCCATTGGTTACGCCAACCGAAGCGGCATTCCATTTGCAAGACCGTTTATCAAGTATACACCCACATGGCCGAGAAGCTTCATGCCAGCCAATCAGTCCATGCGGAATCGGGTTGCAAAAATGAAGCTGATTCCTGTTCCGGAACTCATTCGGGGCAAGAAACTTCTTTTCGTAGATGACAGCATTGTTAGGGGCACACAGATGCGGGAAACGGTTGAGTTTCTCTATGAAAACGGTGCGAAGGAAGTCCACATGCGGTCTGCCTGTCCGCCGATTATGTACGGCTGTAAATATCTGAACTTCTCCAGAAGCACTTCGGAGATGGAACTGATCGCACGCCAGATCATTGATGAAAATGAGGGCGTTGCCGGTTTGCAGCATATTGACGAGTACAGCAACTCTAACACAGAGCGTGGAAAGCTGCTTCGGGACGAAATCTGTCGGCGTCTGCAACTGACGTCATTGGAATTTCAATCGCTGGAAGGCACGATTCGTGCCGTAGGAAAACCCGACTGTCAGCTCTGTTCGTATTGCTGGAACGGAAGGGAATGATTGTATTGAAGACAGGACTGCATGAGGAATGCGGTGTGTTTGGTGTCTATTCACCGCACACCACAGACGTTGCAGCGATGACATATGTTGCACTGTATGCACTTCAGCACAGAGGGCAGGAAAGCTGCGGGATCGTGGTAAACGATCGGGGCGTTTTCTCGCATCATAAGGATCTGGGATTGGTGCCGGAGGTATTTAATCGCAGTCAGATCGAAAAACTCGGACAAGGGAACATTTCGATCGGACACGTGCGGTATTCCACAACCGGAAAGCCGAGCCGTTCCAATGCACAGCCCATTGTGGTCCGCCATGTAAAAGGTCCCATGTCGATTGCCCATAACGGTAATCTGGTCAATGCACATGAGCTGCGGAGAAAGTATGAACTGCGTGGTGCGATTTTTCACACCACCAACGATACTGAAGTGATCTCCTATGCGGTGACGGAACAAAGACTGGAGCGTTCTTCTATTGAAGAAGCTGTGGAATACGCCATGTATGACCTGAAAGGTGCTTATTCCCTGGTCGTTATGTCCCCGCAGAAGCTGATCGCTGCCAGAGACCCCAACGGCTTCCGTCCTCTCTGTATGGGACGGCGGAAAGACGGCAGTATCGTATTTGCTTCGGAAACCTGTGCACTGGACAGCGTAGAGGCTGAGTTCGAACGGGAACTGGATCCCGGCGAAATTGTTATTGCAGACAGCGACGGCGTTCGCTCTGTCCGGACACACTGCGGACAGAAGCCCTCTTTGTGCGTGTTTGAGTATGTGTACTTTGCTCGTCCGGATTCTGTCATCAATGGCTGTACCGTACACGATGCCCGCATTCGTGCCGGAAAGCTGCTCTGGAAAGAGCATCCGGTAGAAGCGGATGTAGTTATCGGTGTACCGGACAGCGGACTGGATGCCGCACTGGGACTGTCACAGGCTTCTGGAATCCCATATGAAGTCGGCTTTATCAAGAACCGCTATGTCGGCAGAACCTTTATCCAGCCTAATCAGAAGATGCGGACGGATTCCGTGCGGATCAAGCTGAATGTGGTAAAAAGCGTTGTGGCAGGCAAGCGTGTTATTCTGGTAGATGACAGTATTGTCCGCGGCACGACCTGCCAGCGGATCGTCAGTCTGCTGCGGGAAGCTGGTGCAACAGAAGTGCATATGCGGATCTCCTGTCCGCCGTTTACAAATCCGTGCCATTTCGGCGTGGACATTGACAGTAAGGAAAACCTGATTGCATGCCAGATGACCATTCCGGAGATCTGTGAACATATCGGAGCAGATACACTGGGGTATCTGAGCATAGAAGGTGTGCAGTCGCTGGCAACGCCGGACATGACACCGCAGACTGGTTTTTGTACAGCATGTTTCACCGGCAATTATCCTATCGAAGTGCCGAAGGAAATGCCGAAAGATAAATTTGAAAAGAAGATAGGCGAATGATCGGGAAATTGCGAAAGGCGGTTTCCTGCGGCGGTTCCGTATTGGATTCGCCCGACAAACTTTGGAGGTAACACATAAATGGAAAGCTATTCGGAAAGCTATAAAAAGGCAGGCGTAGACGTCACTGCCGGTTACAAGGCAGTGGAGTTGATGAAGTCCCATATTGCCAGAACCATGACAGCAAATGTGCTGACAGACATTGGCGGCTTCGGCGGTCTGTATGCACTGGATGTGGCAGGAATGCAGCAGCCGGTACTGGTTTCCGGTACAGACGGCGTAGGAACAAAGCTGAAAATCGCCTTTCTCATGGATAAGCATACTACCATTGGTATCGACTGTGTGGCAATGTGCGTCAATGATATTATCTGCTGCGGTGCAAAGCCCCAGTTTTTCCTGGACTATATTGCACTGGGCAAGAACGTCCCGGAAAAGGTCGCATCGATCGTTTCCGGTGTGGCAGAGGGCTGCGTACAGTCCGGCTGTGCACTGGTCGGCGGCGAAACTGCCGAGATGCCGGGCTTCTATCCGGAAGATGAATACGATGTTGCCGGTTTTGCCGTTGGTGTCGTAGATAAGAGCAAGATCCTGAACATGGACAGCCAGAAGGAAGGCGATGTGCTGATCGCAATGCAGTCCAGCGGCGTACATTCCAACGGATTCTCTCTGATCCGGAACGTATTCACAGTCAACGAACAGAATCTGGCTCGTCACTTCTCTGATCTGGGCACCACACTGGGCGACTGCCTGCTGACACCGACCAAGATCTATGTCAACGCGATTCAGCAGCTGCTGGCAGAGGTACAGCCGAAGTCTATCGCTCACATCACCGGCGGCGGTTTCTATGAGAACATTCCGCGGGCACTGAAGAAGGGTCTGTCTGCAAAGATCGACCGCAGCGACGTGCAGGTTCTGCCGATCTTCGACCTGATCGCAAAGACTGGTAAGATTCCGGAACACGACATGTTCAACACCTTTAACATGGGTGTCGGCATGATGGTATGCGTGGCTCAGGAAGATGCAGATAAGGCGATCCGCATTCTGAATGCAGCAGGGGAACATGCCTATGTGCTGGGCGAACTGGTTGCATCTGATGAGGGCGTGATCCTCAAGTAATAGAAAGAGGCAGAGCAAAATGAAAAATATTGTTGTGCTGGTTTCCGGCGGCGGAACGAATTTGCAGGCATTGATCGATGCACAGAAAAACGGGAAGATTCCGAACGGAAAAATCACCTGTGTGATTTCCTCCAATCCGGACGCATACGCACTGACCAGAGCCAAAGAAAACGGCATTGGCACCCGCGTTATCGTCCCGAAAGAATTTGCATCTCGTGAAATGTACAGCAAGGCACTGCTGGAAGCACTGTTTCAGGAATATGCCGATCTGATCGTACTGGCAGGTTTCATGACCATTCTGGATCAGTCGATCATTCGGGCATATCATAATCAGATCATCAACGTGCACCCGTCTTTGATCCCGTCCTTTTGCGGAGAGGGATTCTATGGACTGCGTGTACACGAGGCAGCTTTGGCACGGGGCGTAAAGTTTACCGGTGCGACGGTGCATTTCGTCAACGAAGTCGCCGATGACGGACCGATCATTTTACAGCAGCCTGTTGCTGTATTTCCGGACGATACACCGGAAGTGCTGCAAAAGCGTGTCATGGAACAAGCAGAGTGGCAGATTCTGCCGCAGGCAGTGAACCTGTTCTGCAACGGACAGTTAGAAGTTCGAGAGAAAACCGTATTTATTAAGCAGTAAAGGCAATATCAGTAGGAGGAAATTATGAAGATTGCATCATTGCAGCAGGAATTGCAGCAGAATTCTTATCCGGGCCGCGGCATTGTGCTGGGACGTTCGGAGGACGGAGCGTATGCGGTTTCTGCATACTTTATCATGGGAAGAAGTGAAAACAGCCGGAACCGCGTTTTCGTAGAGGACGGTGCAGGTATCCGCACACAGGCATTTGACCCGTCGAAAATGGTAGACCCGAGCCTGATTATCTACGCACCGGTTCGCGTTCTGGGAGATTATACCATTGTGACCAATGGCGACCAGACAGACACTGTGTATGATTTGATGCAGGCTGGGAAAACTTTTGAGGAATCCCTGCGGACCCGTGAGTTCGAACCGGACGCACCGAACTATACGCCGCGTATCTCCGGACTGATCGACCAGAGCAATAATGGCTTTTCCTATGCACTGTCTATTCTGAAGAGTGCAGACGGCGATCCTTCCTCCTGCCAGAGATATACATTCTCCTATTCCAATCCCATTGCCGGCGTCGGACATTTCATTCACACCTATGAGGGTGATGGAAATCCGCTGCCGAGCTTTTCCGGCGAACCGCAGAAAATTGCGGTTTCCGGTGACATCGATGCGTTCACAGAAATGCTGTGGAACAGCCTGAATGCGGAGAACAAGGTTTCTCTGTTCGTTCGGTACATCGACCTCAAGACCAAGAAAACTGAAACCAGAATTGTAAACAAGAATCAGTAAGGAGGCACTTTCATGGCTAGTGAAATGCAATTAAAATACGGCTGTAATCCGAATCAGAAGCCGTCCCGCATCTATATGGAGGACGGCAGCGATCTGCCGATCACTGTACTGAACGGCAAGCCGGGCTATATCAATCTGCTGGACGCTTTCAATGGCTGGCAGCTGGTATCGGAACTGAAAGAAGCAACCGGCATGTGTGCGGCAACTTCTTTCAAGCACGTTTCTCCGGCAGGTGCCGCAGTTGGTGCACCGCTGTCTGATACCCTGAAGAAGATCTATTTCGTAGATGATCTGGGTGAACTCTCTCCGCTGGCGTGTGCTTATGCCCGTGCCCGCGGTGCAGACCGTATGTCTTCTTACGGTGACTTTATCGCTCTGTCTGACGTTTGCGACGTGCCCACTGCAAAGATGATCCAGCGGGAAGTTTCCGACGGTATCATTGCACCGGGCTATGAGCCGGAGGCACTGGAAATCCTCAAGTCCAAGCGGAAGGGTACCTATAATATCATTCAGATCGATCCGGCATACCGTCCGGCAGAACTGGAACGGAAGCAGGTATTTGGTGTTACCTTTGAACAGGGACATAACTTCCTGAAGATCGACAAGGAAATGCTGTCCAATGTTGTTACCGACAACAAGGAAATTCCGGAAAAGTATCAGAGAGATCTGCTGATTTCCCTGATTACGCTGAAGTATACCCAGTCTAACTCTGTATGCTATGTCAAGGACGGTCAGGCAATCGGTATCGGTGCCGGACAGCAGTCCCGTATTCACTGCACACGTCTTGCCGGCAATAAGGCAGACATCTGGTGGCTGCGTCAGCATCCCAAGGTTATGGGCTTGCAGTTCGTAGACGGTATCCGCCGTCCGGATCGTGACAATGCAATTGACGTGTACATTTCTGATGAATATATGGACGTGCTGGCAGAAGGTGCATGGCAGAATACATTCAAGGTAAAGCCGGAAGTGTTCACCAAGGAAGAACAGCAGGCATGGCTGGCACAGAACACAGAGGTTTGCCTCGGCTCTGACGCATTCTTCCCCTTCGGCGACAACATCGAACGTGCTCACAAGAGCGGCGTGCAGTACATCGCAGAACCGGGCGGTTCGATTCGTGATGACCATGTTATTGCAACATGCAATAAGTACAATATGGCACTGGCGTTCACAGGCATTCGTCTGTTCCATCACTGATCGCAGGAGGAAGACAGCATGAAGATTTTAGTGGTTGGCGGCGGCGGACGGGAACACGCCATCGTCATGAAACTGGCAGAGAGCCCGCAGGTCGAGGCACTTTACTGTGCACCGGGCAACGGCGGCATTGCCAAGTATGCGAAGTGTTTTCCGGTAAAGGCAACCGATATTGACGGTATGGTCAAGCTGGCAAAGGAACTGGCAGTGGATCTGGTGTTTGTTGCACCGGACGATCCGCTGGTACTGGGCATGGCAGATGCGATGCAGGCAGAGGGCTTCATGACCTTTGGACCGAAGAAAAACGCAGCGATTCTGGAGGGCAGCAAGGTGTTCTCCAAGGAACTGATGCAGAAGTATCACATTCCGACTGCGGAATATCGTGTATTTGACAAGCCGCAGGAAGCTGAAGCTTACCTGAAAGAGAAGAACGAATATCCCACAGTTATCAAAGCAGACGGTCTTGCACTGGGAAAAGGCGTTGTCATTGCCCAGAATGAACAGGAAGCTTTTGATGCGATCGCATCGATCATGGAAGACAAGATCTTCGGGGAAAGCGGTTCCAAGGTTGTCATCGAAGAATTCCTGACTGGTCCGGAAGTTTCTGTGCTTAGCTTCACAGACGGCAAAACTGTTAAGCCGATGGTTTCTTCCATGGATCACAAGCGTGCACTGGACGGCGATCAGGGTCTGAACACCGGCGGCATGGGCACTGTTGCCCCGAACCCGTACTACACACCGGAAATTGCACAGCAGTGTATGGATACCATTTTCCTTCCCACCATTCGTGCGATGCAGGAGGAGGGCAGACCGTTCACCGGCTGTCTGTATTTCGGACTGATGCTGACACCCAAGGGACCGAAGGTCATCGAGTATAACTGCCGGTTCGGCGATCCGGAAACACAGGTAGTTCTGCCGCTGCTGGATACCGATCTGGTAGACATTATGCTGGCGATCTGGAACGGTACATTGGATCAGCTGGACATTCAGTGGAAAGACGGCTGTGCAGCCTGCGTCGTTATGGCAAGCGGCGGCTATCCGAAAAAGTATGCTACCGGTCTGCCGATCGCTGGTCTGGACGAAAACGGACAGACTGCAAACTGCTTTGTTTACCATGCAGGCACCAAGCTGGACGGGGACACATTCCTGACAGCCGGCGGTCGTGTGCTGGGCGTTACAGCAACTGCGGCAACTCTGCCGGAGGCACTGGACACTGCTTATGCAGGCGTTAAAACCATTTCGTTCCAAGATGCACATTACCGGAAGGACATCGGACAGCGTGCACTGAAGGCACTGTCTTAATACATTATCAATTGTAATGGAAAATCAACACTCGGAGGCGTTGTATGAATTGTCGTTTACCTGTACTGCGGGAAAAAACTGCAAAGTTAACAACGTCGCCGGGTGTTTATTTGATGAAAGATCAGAAGTCTGAGATCATCTATATCGGAAAAGCAAAGAATCTGAAAAATCGTGTGACAAGTTATTTTCGGGAGTCAGCCGACCATACCCCCAAAGTGGCAAGTATGGTGGAGCATGTGTATGACTACGATTTTATTGTCACCGACTCGGAATATGAAGCCCTTGTTCTGGAATGCAGCCTGATCAAACAGCATCAGCCGAAATATAATATTCTGCTGAAAGATGACAAGGGGTATACCTATCTCTGCTTTTCCGAGGAGCCGTATCCCAGACTGACGGTAGAGAAAAACAAGAAGAAAGTCGGCACCTATCTGGGACCTTATATGAGTGGCTATGTGGCACGGGAAGCTGCCAAAGAAGCAAACCGTGTATTTCAGCTGCCCACGTGCCGCAAACGTTTTCCGGAGGATTTCAAAAAGACACGCCCCTGCCTGAACTATCACATCAAGCAGTGCATGGGCGTTTGCCGCGGCTGCATTTCGCAAAAAGATTATGCAGAAGTGATTCAGCAGGCGAAAGCGTATATCCAGATGGGCAGCACGGATTCCGTAAAGCGAATGCAGGAGGAAATGGAGCGTGCAGCAGAAGCACTGGACTTTGAACGTGCGGCAATGCTGCGGGATCGGATCGCCGCAGTGACCAAAGCCGGAGAAACCCAGAAGATCATGGATGCGGCTCTGGAAGAAGCCGACGTGATCGCCATGGCGGAACATATGGGTACCCAGTGTGTGTCCATTCTGCGGTATCGCGGCAGACGGCTTTTTGATAAGGAAACGTTCTTTTTTCAGGAAAACGCCTCCCGCGAAGAAGTCATGGACTCCTACCTGACACAGTACTATGAACATCACCGTGGGGAGATTCCCAAAAATATCGTGCTGGAATTTGCCATGCCCGATCCGGAGATGTACGAGCAGCTGTTCACCAATTTTGCCGGCAGACGGGTGCATATCACCGTTCCCCAACGTGGAACGCTGTGCCAGTTTGTGCAACTTTCCCGCAATAATGCCAACGAAGAACTGGCGATTCGCTTCAACCGGACGGGCAGGGAAGTGCAGGCACTGGAGGAACTGGGAGCCGTGCTGGGATTACCCCAGCCGCCGCAGTATATCGAAGCCTACGACATTTCCAATCTCTCCTCCACCTCTATGGTCTGCGGCATGGTGGTATTTGAAAACGGCAGACCGCTGAAAAAAGCCTATAAACGTTTTCGCATGAAAGAGCATGTCACACAGGACGACTATGCCTGTATGAAAGAAGCCCTGACCAGACGGCTGAAACACTATCTGGCACAGGACGAGGAGGGCTTTTCCAGACTGCCGGACTTGATTCTGCTGGACGGCGGACAGGGACATGTGAACACGATCGCACCAGTAATCAGCGGCTTCGGGCTGCACATTCCGGTGTTCGGCATGGTGAAAGACCAGAAGCACCGCACCCGTGCCATTTCCAGTGCCGGCGGGGAGATCTCTCTGTCTGCCAATCGTTCTGCATTCCACCTGCTGACGCAGATACAGGACGAAGTGCACCGTTACTCCGTAGCGTATATGCACAGCATTCACGTCAAGTCCTCATATCAGATGGAACTGACAAAAGTCCGTGGCATCGGGGAGAAAAAGGCACAGAAGCTGCTGCTCCGGTTCAAGACACTGGTGAATCTGAAACAGGCAACACTGGAGGAACTGGAAACCACTGCCGGCATCAATCGGACAACTGCTGAGGAGCTCTACGGCGTGATTCAGGAGATGACCGGCGGAAATTCTACAGGGTAAATAAAAACAGTGTTGCGAAGCTTTGCACAGGGCAACAGCATTTACTTTTTTGAAAAATAGTAGTAAAATAGAGATATGGG
>ERZ1035032.1417-NODE-1417-length-14930-cov-9.455798_pt1 | contig 14930 bp, 15 predicted proteins | sample MGYA00520693_ERZ1035032 | MGnify/ENA primary metagenome ERZ1035032 (study PRJEB33766, sample SAMN09781740) | gut metagenome | biome: gut microbiome | host: Homo sapiens | place: Madagascar | study: EMG produced TPA metagenomics assembly of the PRJNA485056 data...
TACCCTGCTCAATTGGGGGTAGTTTATAGAATCATTAAAACACAATAATTAGTCAAATTCTGGTTTGTAGAATTAAGAAAATCGGGAATCAACAGGACAAATGAAAGGAATAATATTATGGACGATAATCAAAGGATGAAAATCAGAAATTTCGGGTATTTAAACCAAGGAGCATTAAAAGGGCAAATTCTTTTTACAGGATCATCCTTGATGGAAATGTTTCCTGTCTGTGAAATTGCACGAAGCCAGGGCATCGAACAAGTGATATATAATCGCGGCGTTAGTGGATTGAATACAGATGAGTTTCTGGAAAATATCGATACATTGCTTTTAGATCTTGAGCCATCAAAGATATTTATCAATATCGGCACTAATGATATTACAAAAGAACGATTTGGAGATCAGTGGATGTCACATTTAATCGATAATATCTGTAGAATCATGGAAATTATCAAATTCCGTATTCCAGATGTGGAAATTTTTATCATGGCGTTTTATCCTGCAAATCTTCACCTGCCATGGCAGACAGAACAATCAATCCAATGGATGAAACTCCGGACCCCTGAAAATCTTACATTATGTAATCATCGATTAAAAGAAATAGCAGAAAAATACGGTTGTCGTTATCTTGATTGTAATGAAGCCCTTGTTGATGAACATGGTGAACAGAAATCGGAGTATGCCATTGATGGTGTACATATGTATGCAAATGGATATTTGAATGTTTTTAAGTCTTTAAAGCCTTATTTGTAATGCATGAAAGGGTTTTATTAGTGGAACAAAAAGTAAACAAATCGTTGTTTATCAAGCTGTTTAATTTTGAAAATTTCTTTGAAAAACTATTGACTCCTACGTAACGTAATAGTTTAGAGTATGCTTATCGAGAGAAGGAAATGACAATGATGACGGTGAATGAAGTAAGTAAATTAACAGGAGTGAGTATACGCACTCTGCAGTATTACGACACCATTGGACTCTTAAAACCTATTGAATATACAGAGTCAGGTTATAGGTTGTATGACGATACATCCTTGGAAAGGCTGCAACAAATTTTACTGTTTAAAGAATTGGAATTTCCGCTTAAGGAGATTAAAAAGATAATCGATGCTCCTAACTTTGACAGGAACAAAGCATTAGAGCAGCAGATTGAATTGCTTACTATGAAAAAGGAGCATCTTGAAAATCTTATTAGTTTCGCTCGAGGAATAAAAGGAATAGGAGTGAAATATATGGATTTTAAAGTATTTGATACAAGAAAGATTGATGAGTATTCTAAACGAGCAAAAGAACAATGGGGACAAACCTCTGAGTTCAAGGAGTTTGAAGAGAAAACAAAGAACTGGACGAAAGATGACGAAGCTACTGCCACAAATGAGTTTATGCAATTATTTGTTGAATTTGGACAAATGAAGGAAACAAACCCGGCAGATGAGCAGGTGCAGTTGCAGGTAAGGAAACTTCAGGATTACATTACGAATCATTTTTATACATGTTCTGATAAGATTTTATGTGGTCTTGGAAGAATGTATGCTGGTGGAGGAGAACTTACGGAAAATATTGACAATGTTGGTGGTACAGGCACTGCGGAGTTTGCAAGTAAAGCCATGGATATATTCTATATGAGCAGGAAATAAGGGAAATTTTGCCAGAGACAATGAAGAAGAAAGCATGAAAGCTATTCTTTATAAAGCGTTTTTATGGCAAAACGAGCATACAGATATCTGCAAAAACAATAAAAGTATTTCTGGAATAATATTGTCTCTATTAAGTATTCATGGTACAATATCCGAAAAATCGGAATTGTGAAAGAGTATTGTACCATGAAGATATATGAAAAAATATTTGCAAGACTTAATGAACTGCATATGAGCCAGACAGAACTATCCAAAAGAACCGGCATTGCTACCAGTACCATCAGTGACTGGCGGAAAAAGCAGATCAATCCCCAGGCAGATAAACTATCGGTAATATGTAAAGCACTGGATATGTCCCTTGCGGATTTGCTTTGTGACAAAGAAAATACAGAGCAGACAACACCAACAGATTATTTGATTGGTGATAATTATATAATGGAATTATTCAGAGAATCCGACGCCGAAAATAAGAGAAGAATTCTTAGGTACTTTGAACTTCTGGAAATCTGCAATGAAATCAATGATAGCTGTCCGGCAAAAAAGAGGCAGCGTAATGTATCAATTATTCAGGATATTGATGGGAATAACATTGTAGTGATAAATGATATCCGCTTTAAAGGGAAACGGTCGGTTAACTGGAAAGACGTAAAAGAGTATATAAAAGAATACGTTGGAGATTTTTATAAAATAGCTTCTACGGGAGATGTGATATATATTGGGTCTGATCTCCCCAGCGAATATAGCGGATCAAAGTATACAAATAGCTTGAAAGGAGCAACCTCCAAGGCCAAGGCAAATGCTGCATCCGGCTTACCGGAAATGATAGAGATTGCTGTAGGAAAACACTTTCGTATAAATCAGGAAATGAAACATAAGAGAGACGCAAAAAATGGATGGTACAGATATGATTCCAGGTTCGCGCTTCCTGTGTATGGAAATGACGGGGAAATTGAAAGATACAATGTTTTCCATGCATCTATGTTAATACGTCATTCAAATGACGAGAAATTGTATTTGTACGACATTATAGATATAAAAAAAGAAACGAGCAACCCTCTCGGCGAATAATCGCTTACCAGACAAAAAACCCATTTCCTTTATGGATAGATAATACTATATGATATAAAAAATGTCAATCCGAATATTCGAAATAATGGTTTGGATTAGAAACCGGTTTTTATTCTGCCTGTCATAAAATGAAAGGTCATTAAATAAATTCCAGTTGTAGATAATGCAAAAAGAAAAATTGAATTTGTAAAGAAATCAGCAGGAGCTGAAAAAAGGAATCGAGAAATCGGTTCTTTTTTTAGTTTGCGCGCCATGGGCGCTCTGACGGGTGCAAGTCCCGAACGCGCCCAGATAGCGGGAAGCGGGTGGCAGGCTTATGGGGGAAAACGGTATTTATAAATGCACTTTCCATGATATTGAAATCTCGGCTACAGGTGGCAAAAAATGAATATTTCCTTAATTTTGGAATCATACTATTTACATTAATGAAAGACTAAGGTAATCTTTTGAAAAGTATTCACAGAGTACGAATAATAAGAAATGAGGTAGATTGAAGATGAAGAAAAAAATAATTATGATTGTGGCTTGCGTGATGTGTTGTGCTGGATTATTTGGCGGCTGTGGACAGTCCGGGATGAAGCAGGATAATACTGCAATAAGCAATAGCGAAGAGGGGAAACAGGAAGGAACAACAGAAGAAAAAGAAGTGACCGGAACGATTGATGAGATAAAAGATTTCATGTTTGTCGTTACAGATGAGAATGATACACCATATAGCTTTACTTTTGAGGAAAAGCCGGAAGGACTGGAGAATGTCAGCAACGGAGATACTGTGACTGTAAGATATACCGGAACAATTTCAGAGGTAGATCCGTTTGAGGGAGAGGTAATATCTGTTGAAAAGGCACAATAAGGCCAGAAAAGCGATTGAATTATCAGCGGTTATTATACTCGCATCTGCGATACTGGGAGCCTGTGCAGAAAACGTACAGAAACAGAAGATACCTACCGCAACTTATATGGGCGGGAAGGCTTCCATTACCGGGATCTGCAAGGAATTGGACGCTGCAGGAGCTTCCCATGTAGATTTATTTCAGGAGTGGGTGGTCGATTTTGCGGATTCTGCGGGGAAGAATGCAAAGCTGGAGGATGCCTGGTCAGATCCTGCGAAGATGAAAGCAGATATCGTAAAATGTATGGATGGCTGGGAACAGAATCATGATTATTCAGACGCTGATTGCAGGATGACAGCGTTCCTTTTGCTGGATGGGATGCTTTGCTCGGAGTCAACAGAAGGCAATTATACAGGCACATATTTAATGTTTGACACGGAAGCGATAGATAACGTGGACAGATATGAAATCATAAAAAAGAATAGGGACATGTTTACTACACTCTATGGCGAAAAGCGTGTAACAGAGGGCAGTTCTCCGGAAACTGTGTTTTCCGACAGCTGGAAATATCATGGATTTCAAATAAACAGTGACAGGATATCTCTTCTTAGTATCGTGATATATGATCCGTATTCTGAGGTTGTTTTCGTAGGGCATACCGGCATACTGATAAAGTACAGTGACTATTATTTATTTGTAGAAAAGCTCGCCTTTGAACAGCCCTATCAGGCGACAAAAGTGCATACTGTAGATGAATTGCTCAATATCATGTCATTAAGAGCGGAATACTTCGGAGAAGAGGGGGAAGCCGGACCATTTGTATATAATAATGGAGAATATATTGGAACGTTAAAGAAAAATATTGACATGGCAGAAAAAACACCCTGTAATCGTTCTAAATAGAACGATTACAGGTGGAGTTGAGATGTATTTCTGGGATAAACATAAAACAATTACAGGATATTATGCACTGTTATCCGCCGAGGTATGCGACCGGTACGGGTTAACACAGATGGAATATGATATACGGATGTTCTTACATAACAATCCACAGCATAATACCGCAGCAGAGATTGTAAAGGTGAGGAAATCAACAAAATCCCATGTATCAACTTCACTGAAAAATTTGGAAAATGAAGGTCTGATTGAAAGAATACAAAGCGAAGATAATAAAAAGCATATTGAAATTGTTTTATTAGACAAGGCAGAGTTGATTGTGGAAGCCGGAATAAAAGCACAAAAAAGTTCGCAAACATTGTCTGGATGATAGCAGGAGTTAATGTTGCGAGACTGGGAGTAATATCTTATTTGAATGCGGAATCGGATTTAGGGCGGCTGGCGTATTCCCGGAGATATTTATAGCTTTTTTTTATTTGGGGCTTGGCGCAGCGCTGGCATCAGCGGGAGTTATTTTTACCAGAAATTATCTGTTATCTTCCAGTAACGTTATTCAGTAAAACAAAACCAAAAGTAGGACTATTAATGATTCCGAAGACCTGTGCATATATGTGGATTATTGTAATGGGATTACAGATTTTGTCGGAATATTAAAAATGCGATGGAAAACAACAAAATATCGGATGTGGCTGTAGTTATACTTGTGATAATTTCAAAGGAGCACAGAACAAAAAGCTTGCATTTTGAGAACAGGCGTGTATAATAAAGCTGTTATAAAACAGACCATTACGAAGTGATAAGGATAATGAAAACGGGGTGCTCGCACAGGCGGGCTGAGAGTAAGCGGATGCTTTAACCCAGAACCTGATTTGGATAATGCCAACGTAGGGAGATAATAAGTCACAAGCATTTTTTTGTGCAGGAATCTTTGCGTTGGATTCCTGCACTTTTTTGGTTCTTTGCGCCGATAGGGCAGCAGTAAGAAAAATGATATATCACAGCGGCAGATTGGGGGCACCACCTTAGGTCGCTATATAAAATTAATGCAGAGGAGGATTTTATGTACACAGCATTAACAATCGCTGGAAGTGATTCCAGTGGAGGCGCCGGCATCCAGGCAGATATTAAGACAATGACCGCCAACTGCGTATACGCGATGAGTGCGGTCACGGCTTTGACTGCCCAGAATACGACCGGCGTAACAGATATTATGGAAGTAACTCCAAAATTTTTGGCAGAGCAGCTGGACAGTATTTTTACGGATATTTATCCGGATGCAGTAAAGACCGGAATGGTCTCATCCAGTGAACTGATAGAGACGATTGCGGACAAACTGACAGAGTATCACGCAAAAAATATTGTGGTAGATCCTGTCATGGTGGCAACGAGTGGAGCAAGGCTTATCAGCGAGGATGCCATCGGCACATTGAAAAGTAAATTATTGCCCCTTGCAACTGTTATCACTCCGAATATCCCGGAAGCAGAAGTTCTTTCCGGAATGGAGATTAAAACAGAAGCAGATATGGAAAAAGCAGCAGAAATCATCTGTAACACCTTAGGCTGTGCAGTTTTATTAAAGGGAGGACATCAGTTAAACGATGCCAACGACCTTCTTTTCCAGAAAGAAAAAGAACCGGTATGGTTTCACGGGAAGAGAATTGACAACCCCAATACCCATGGAACAGGCTGCACGCTTTCTTCTGCGATTGCATCGAATCTTGCAAAAGGAAGGGATTTAGAAACTTCCGTCAGGTATGCCAAAAATTACATTTCCGGCGCACTTGCCGCCATGCTTGACCTTGGAAAAGGAAGCGGTCCCATGAACCATGCATTTGCAGTCGAAGGAGAGTACAAAGGATGAATGAAAAGAGAACTTCCGTTTTTTCAAACGGACTAATCTGGTTTGGCGCAGGCGTATCTCTGGCGGAAATACTGACAGGTACCTATTTTGCACCGCTCGGTATTGGAAAAGCAATGGCAGCAATCCTGCTTGGTCATCTGATCGGCGGTCTTATGATGTTTGCGGCAGGAATGATCGGAGCGAAAGAGCGCAAAAGCGCCATGGAAACTGTAAAAATGAGCTTCGGCGAGAAGGGAAGCCTTCTTTTTGCCGTATTAAATGTGTTGCAGCTTGTTGGATGGACGGCGATCATGATCTATGACGGCGCACTTGCAGCGGATGGTGTGTTACATATTGGAAACTGGGTGTGGGCGCTCGTCATTGGTGTTCTGATTATTGTCTGGATTTTCATTGGGCTGACCAATCTCGGCAGGCTAAATACGGTTGCCATGACAGCACTTTTTATTTTGTCACTGGTACTATTTAAAGAGATCTTTTTTAATTCAGATTTTGTGATGCTGATTACAGCAAGTGATGACACAATGACGTTTGGTGCGGCGGTAGAACTTGCGGTAGCAATGCCGCTTTCCTGGCTGCCGCTTATCAGCGATTATACAAGAGAAGCAGAAAAGCCGTTTGCAGCAACACTTGCCAGTGTGCTTGTCTACAGTCTGGTCAGCATTTTTATGTACATGATCGGCATGGGAGCGGCTATTTTTACCGGTGAATATGACATTGCACAGATTATGTTAAAAACCGGTTTCGGCGTTGTCGGACTTCTTATTATTGTATTTTCCACGGTTACAACAACCTTTCTGGATGCTTACTCCGCAGGAGTTTCCAGTGTTTCCATTTTTTCAAAGATTCAGGAAAAATGGGCGGCAATCGTTGTTACCGTGATCGGAACGGCTGCAGCGATTGTGTATCCCATGGATAATATTACAAACTTTTTATATCTGATCGGTTCTGTTTTTGCTCCGATGATCGCAGTACAGATCGCAGATTATTTCATTTTAAAGAAGGCAGATGCCGAAAAATCTGCTTTCCAGTGGCGTAATCTGGTGGTATGGCTTGCCGGTTTTATAATTTACCGCATATTGATGCAGGTGGATACACCGGTCGGAAATACACTGCCGGATATGGTGATCACAGTCATTCTCTGCCTGATTGTGGAAAAAGCTGCGGGGGCATCACACAACAGAAAAAGAGGATGAAAAATGAAGAAACTGAATTTAAAGAAATTGACGGTCACAGCAATCTTAGCAGCGGTAGCAGTGGTGGGAAGCTTGTTTTCCTTCCCGGTATTCGGTTCCAAATGCGCACCGGTACAGCATCTGGTAAATGTTTTATGCGCGGTTACTGTAGGACCATGGTGGGCGTTGGCACAGGCTTTTATTGCGTCGCTGATCCGTAATCTGCTGGGACTGGGAAGCCCTCTGGCATTCCCGGGAAGCATGTGCGGTGCATTGCTTGGCGGACTTCTTTATAAGTACGGGAAGAAACTTCCGTTTGCCTATCTCGGCGAGGTGGCAGGAACCGGAATCATTGGAGGAATGCTTTCTTATCCGGTGGCATATCTTGTCATGGGGAATAAAGCAGCGGCGTTATTTACGTTTGTTGTTCCGTTCCTGATTAGTACCTGCGGTGGAACACTCATTGCCATTATCATTACGCTGCCGCTGAAAAAATCAGGTCTGCTTGGCAGAATGAAGGAAAGTTTAGAAGAGTAAAATGTTAAGGTGTTGCTGCATCCGTATTGCATTGATGTATACGCCGGTCATGGTATGGAGAAGATAGGAAATATGCGGTTATTGATCAAACAGAGAGTGTTTTCGTGGACAGATTCCTATGACGTGTATGACGAGGCGGGGAGAGCACCAGGAAGAGGTCAGTGCGTGGGATTGACAAGCAGATAGAAATTGACGTATACTGAATTGGATTTTGAGGAAAAGAAAGGAGGACGCAGGATGAACGGTCTGGGTTATGCACCGGTCTGCAGCAGCAGTGCATTGTCAAAAACATGTATTTTTCGCGTGTACGGGATTACTGCGCCCTTTTTTAAGAAGGTTTAGCGTTTCTGTACATAGAAAAATGCGGCAGTAATTCCGAAACAGTTTGATCTCACAATGGTGTGGGATCGGGCTGTTTTTTCAGTTTATTGATAAAAATAAAATGAAAAGAGGAATTACAGATGAACGAAAAACAGAATCTTCGACTTAAGAGAAATGTTGGACTGGACTATGTCCATACGTTTCTTTCCAATATGAACATGCAAAGCTCGATCTGGGTGCTGTATCTCGCATATTGCGGGCTGCACCTGGCGCAGATCGGACTCTTAGAGGGAATTTACCATGCGACAAGCATCGTGTGTGAGATTCCTTCCGGGGCGGCAGCCGATCTGTGGGGCAGAAAACGCTGCGTGGTTTTGAGCAACCTCTGCATCGCGGTTTCCTGCGTGATCATGCTGTTCTCAAAAAGTTTCGGGTGGTTTGCGGTAAGCTTTGCCGTACAGGCACTTGGAAATAATTTAAACTCCGGCTCGGAGGAAGCGCTTGTATATGACAGCATGAAGTGCCTGGGGCAGGAAGAACACTACATGGGTGTCTATGGAAGACTCAATGTGCTGATCGAAGTGGCGCAGGGGCTTGCAACGGTCGCAGGCGGTGTGCTGGCAGAACTTTCCTACTTCTGGTGCTATGCGGCATGTGTTGTGATTGCGGTGCTGGCATTGCTGCCTGTACTGTGGATGGCGGAGCCGCCGCAGTGCGGCAAGGCAGCTGATACGGCAGGCGGGAGCGTGGAAGCTGCGGCGGAAGGAGCTCCGGCACAGAGAACGATCTGGGAGGCCGTGAAGCATCATTTTGCAGTCAGTGCATGTATCCTGCAAAAGGATGCCAGAATTGGAAAAATCATCGGCTTCTATTCTGTCGTTTTTGCGGCGCACACGCTGCTGTTTTTCTACAGCCAGCAATATTTCGCGGATTTCGGCTACAATAAAGTGCAGATCAGCGTCATTATGCTGCTCGTGGGCGGCGCGTCCTGCCTTGGTGCGCTCGCCAGCGAAAAAATGTATCGGCGGTTTGGGAAAAGGTGCCTGATACCGGAGACGGTTATCATTGCGGCGGCAATTCTCTGCTACGGATCAGGGAAGGCGGGCGTGGCTGCAGCGACCCTTATGTGTGCCGGATTTGCGAACGCGGCATTGTATCCGATCCAGTCGGACTCCCTGAACGCATTGATTCCGTCCGAACAGAGGGCAACCTTAATCTCGGTCGACAGCATGTGTTTTTCCATCGCCATGATTGTGCTGTTCCCGCTGGCGGGAGCGTTTGCGGACCGGTGGGGGTTAAAGACGGTGTTGCTGCTGCTTGGTGCCATTTTACTGCTGTTTCTTTTGGCAGCCTTTTGCATCGAAAAAGAAAGCTTTTCAAGCGATCATTCCTGATGTATGATGAAAAAAGCGAGGTAAGCATATGTTAAAATTAGAGAAGGGACGTCCTGCCGACTGCGCGGGACGTCTGGAAAAAGAAGTCCGGACGTATGATTTTCTGGACAAACTGAATATCGAATATGAGCGTATCGACCATGAGGCGGCAATGACGATGCAAGAGTGTGCGGATGTCGACGAAGCGCTCGGCGCAATGATCTGCAAGAATCTGTTCCTGTGCAACCGGCAGGAGACAACATTTTACCTTCTGATGATACCGGGAGATAAGAAGTTCAAGACAAAGGATCTGTCGGCACAGATCCATTCGTCGCGTCTGTCTTTTGCAAAAGAGACTTATATGGAGGAGCTTTTAGACATCACGCCCGGGTCGGTCAGCGTGCTCGGTCTGATGAACGACCGGGAACACCGTGTCCGGCTTCTGGTGGACCGGGATGTGCTGGAGGGTGACTATATCGGGTGCCATCCGTGCATCAACACGTCCAGCCTTCGCATAAGGCAGAAAGACATGTGGGAAAAAATTGTTCCGGCGCTGGAGCACGAACCGGTCTTTGTGACATTGGAAGAACCACAGGAGTGAGCAGATATGAAAAAGAAAATGCAGATAAATAAGAAGAAAGAAGAACGGCGGGGAACGCAGGAAAAAATGTCGAAAGTGGAAAAGACGGCAAGACCGGCGAAAGCGGAAAAACCGATAAAGGCGACAAGACCGGCAAAAGCGGAAAAACCGATAAAGTCGGCAGAGCGCGCAGATGCGGTCTGTCCTTACGCGAAGAAATGCGGTGGATGCGACTATCAGGGCATGCCATATGAGAAGCAGCTCAAAGAGAAACAGGCATATGTGCAGAAGCAGGTCGGAAACTTTTGCAAAGTGCTGCCGATTCTGGGGATGGACGAGCCGTATCATTACCGGAACAAGGTGCACGCTGTGTTTGATATTGAAAAAAAGCGTGGCAGCCGTCCCGGAGCCCGTGGAAACGGTAAAGCTGCAAATGGAAAGCAGGGAAACGGCAAAAACGGAAGATTAGCGGCAAAGCCGGCACCGGGTGGGATTATTTCGGGTGTATACAAAGCGGGAACGCATGAGGTCATCAATATCGATGCCTGTCAGATCGAGGATGAACTATCCAGTGCGATCATCCGTGACATCCGGGGGCTTTTGCATTCTTTTAAAATCAAGACATACGATGAGGACACCGGTTACGGTCTGCTGCGTCATGTGCTGGTGCGGCGCGGATTCCACAGTGGTGAGGTAATGGTTGTTCTGGTGCTTGGCTCGCCGGTGCTGCCGTCAAAGAATCATTTTGTGAAGGCACTGCGGGAACTTCACCCGGAGATTTCGACCGTGATCGTCAACGTAAATGATAAGCGTACCAGCATGGTGCTGGGCGACAAGGAGAGTGTGATCTACGGCAAGGGTTATATCGAGGATACGCTCTGCGGATGCACCTTCCGTATTTCACCGAAGTCATTTTACCAGGTCAATCCGGTGCAGACAGAGATCCTCTACGGAAAGGCCATTGCATATGCGGGTCTGACCGGAAAAGAGACAGTTGTGGATGCGTACTGCGGCACCGGAACGATCGGCATTATTGCCGCAAAGTCTGCGAAGAAAGTGATCGGTGTGGAGTTAAACCGTGATGCGGTGCGTGATGCGGTGAAAAATGCGAAGTGCAACAACGTCAAAAATATCGATTTTTACAATGCGGATGCGGGACAGTTCATGGTGGAGATGGCAGAATACCGTGCGGATGCGAAGACCGGAGAGAAGAACGGGGCAGACGAGGTGGATGTCGTATTCATGGATCCGCCGCGCGCCGGAAGTGACGAGGCGTTTCTCTCCTCCGTGGTGACGCTGGCACCGAAGCGTGTCGTCTACGTTTCCTGTAATCCGGAGACGCTGGCGCGGGATCTTTTGTATCTCACAAAGCATGGCTATCGGGCACAGGAGTGCCAGCCGGTCGATATGTTCCCATGGACGAAACATTGTGAGGTGGTTGTTCAGATGGAGAGAGGGAGATAGGTTAGGCTTTATAAAAATCAATTATTAAAATTTCTGTATTAAGGGTAAAATTATATGATTACGATAAAAGAGTTCTATGGTGACGTTAAAGATATAGATGAGAGTGTTCTTGCAGTGAAATCAGATTGTTTATGGGAGAAGGGTTCACTATTGGATATAAAGAATCTGGTTACACCACAGTTATTTCATTTACATATTCTGGTTAATTTGATTGGCAATTGGAAATACGAAGGCTGGTGGTTTGTAATGTGCGAAATGGTGCAATTTGTACCTTATATTGCTGAGACATTAAGCCAGGCAGGGGCAGAAGATATGAAAACAGCTTTTGAAAAGGTAATTGACTGCTTTCCCGGAGACACGAGATTTGAAGATTCAGAGGAATATTTTGATATTGTTAATTTTTTACAAAGCATGGCATATAAAGTAAAGAACGAAAGCTTGAAAACCATAACGCGTGAAGAGCGCAAAGCCAATATAAAAAAGTTGCAAAAGTGTGTAGACGAATTAGATGAGATAACCAGCAGGTATTGGGGCGATGATGCGCCTGGTCATGGGTGGAAACAGGCAATAGATTATATTGAATTGAGTTGCTAGTATTAAATCAGAAATGTATGTAATCATGGACGAAAAATTGCTTAGAAATGGGATTAAAGCTTAAAGCCTATGGAAGATTTGGCGGTTTTCTTCTGTTAATTTCAGGATGTAAAAACTAGTTGTATAGAAGAAATGCGTAAGTTATAATATATATGTGGTCAGATACCTTTTTGGGATAGCTATATCTGTCACAAAAAGGAGGAAGGCCAGTGAATACAGAATTAAAAAATGCAGTGAAAGCAACGGATTCAAAAGCACAGTATGATACTAGCGCAAAGCGCCTGCTAGGACAAAAAAGCATACTGGCACATATACTGGTAAAGACAGTTGATGAGTTTAAGGGCATGAATCCTAAGGATGTGGTCGACTGCATCGAGGGAACACCACATATTAGTACTGTATCGATAGAGCCTGGACTCACAAATACAACTAGCGAAAAAAATGGTGATAGACTGGTCGGTTTCAACACAGAAAACGAAGAGATCAATGAAGGTTTGGTAAGATTTGATATCGTTTTTTATGTACGCATGCCATCAGCAAGTGGCAGAAAAGATGGATTGTCACAGATTATCATAAATGTGGAAGCACAGAAAGATGAGCCGAAGGGATACAAAATTTTAAACCGGGCAATCTTTTATGTGAGCAGACTGATCTCATCACAAAAAGAACGTGATTTTGAGAACTCTAGCTATAATGACATTAAGCGTGTATATTCGATCTGGGTATGTATGAACATGGAAGAGAGCAGCATGAGTCATGTGCATCTCACAAAAGAAGATTTGATCGGTTCCTATGAATGGAAGGAAAATCTTGATCTGCTGAATATCATCATGCTTGGACTGGCAAAGAATCTGCCGAAACATGATGAAACATATGAACTGCACCGTCTGTTAGGCGCGTTGCTGTCACAGGACCTTACAATAGATGAAAAACTAAACATAATTGGAAATGAATACGATATTCTTATTGAGGAGAACTTCAGGAAGGATGTGAGCGTTATGTGTAACTTGAGTCAGGGAATTGAAGAAAAGGGTATTGCAATTGGACGTGCGGAAGGTGAAGCAGGGCTTATTATAAAAATGTATAACAATGGTTTTACAGCAGAGCAGATAGCCTCAGCCACAGATAAGGATATAGAAGAAGTGAAAGCGATTATTGCAGGGAAGGAACCTGCACTTGCGTAGCTCTTTTCTGGTAGTAGAAAACAGTTGTCTGTGAAGGAGATGGTTGAATCAAGCCTCCAAATCTACAATGGATTTGGAGGTTTTCTTTGTATTAGCAATAAAAATAAACCACCTGCTATGCAGGTGTGTCCCCAAATAGCTTCAGCTTCAAGTAAAAAACCTCCAATATTATAATAAGTGCAGGTTCGCCAACCGCACTAAAACAAAGGAGGTATCCAATATGGATAAGAATAGTTTAGCACATACGAGGTGGGAATGTAAGTATCATATCGTATTTGCACCAAAGTATAGAAGAAAAGTTATATATCAACAGATACGTGTAGATGTAGGACACATACTAAGTGAATTATGCAAAAGAAAAGGAATTGAAATTATAGAGGCAGAAGCATGTCCAGATCACATTCATATGTTTGTAAGAATTCCGCCGAAGTATAGCGTATCTGAGATAATGGGATATTTAAAAGGAAAAAGTTCGCTTATGATTTTTGAAAGGCATGCAAATCTGAAATATAAGTATGGGAACCGGCATTTTTGGTGTCGAGGTTACTATGTAGATACCGTAGGGAAGAATGCAAAGAAAATCGAGGAATATATTCGGAATCAATTAAAAGAAGATTTGGAATATGACCAAATGACACTGAAAGAGTATATTGACCCGTTTACGGGTGAGCCGGTAAAGTAGGGCAAATAAGAAAGGCTCTTTAGAGCCAGCCGGAGAGCGTAGTGCGGAAGGCGAACTTTCAGAGCCTCTTTAGAGGCAGGCAGGGAACAGCGGCTTATAGCCGCAGAGCAAACCGCCGGCTAAGCCGGTGGTAATGATTTGTTTATTTGTATTGGATGATAGGAATGTTGTTGTCATAGGAATTTACAATAGATGAAAATTAAACATAATTGGAAAAGAATATGATATTTCTACTGAGGAGAGCGTCAAGGAGGATGTGAGCGTTATGCGTTAAATGAGTCAGAAATTTAAGAAAAGAGTCTTGCGATCGGAGAAGTGGGACTCATTATGAAAATGCATAAGAAGAGTATTACAATATAACAGATGGAATAAACTGCGGATGAGTAAGCTAGATCACAATTAGATGATTTTGACCAAGTGCAGAGGAGGTGGTGGGCTACCCAATTTAGCAACTTAGGAAATGGATATTGCAAGTTTTGACAGTTTAGAGCATAGGGAAAATCCTGAAATGGCATCTTAAATATCAGTATATGATATCGATGAAGAAAGTGTATTTTATAGTAAAAAAGTGTTGTAAGATGTTAGGGGATAAAGACAAGAGATAAGAGAGGGGAAAAGCAGGAATTGAAGTTGCGGTTTTTGCCGTTTCTTATTTTTATACATTAAAATATAAAAATTAAAGATGTAGGGTGAAAAATGAAAGGCAATGTAGTATAATGTAGATGATAGA
>ERZ1035032.1421-NODE-1421-length-14905-cov-8.219865_pt1 | contig 14905 bp, 6 predicted proteins | sample MGYA00520693_ERZ1035032 | MGnify/ENA primary metagenome ERZ1035032 (study PRJEB33766, sample SAMN09781740) | gut metagenome | biome: gut microbiome | host: Homo sapiens | place: Madagascar | study: EMG produced TPA metagenomics assembly of the PRJNA485056 data...
AAACAACAATAACAATAAAACCAAAGCTGCCCCTGTCGGATACGGATACAATTCCTTAACTTCCTGCACATAGCGGCCGTCAGCCGTTCGCGGCTCCAATTTATCAATTTTATCATATATCTGCATCAACGAATTTACATCTTTGGCTCTGAAATAATTGCCTTGGGTTTCTTTAGCCAACGCTTTAAGACTTTTTTCATCCAATCCTTTATCAACCGGTATGCTGAACAGGCCGCCGAAAAACACTTCGCTGTCGCTGCCGGCGCCGATTGTATAAATTTTTACGCCTTCGCTTTTGGCTAAAGCAATTGCCTGCGGCAAAGAAAGACTGCCGTCATTATTTTCGCCGTCCGTCAGCAGTATAATAACCTTATTTTCCGGTTTGCCGTCAGATTCAGCCAAATTTTTCAACGCCACGCCGACTGCATCGCCGATAGAAGTGGAATTTCCGGCCATTCCGGCATCTGCCGTCCACAAAATTTCTTTTACCGATTGTTTATCGTAGGTCAAAGGTGCCTGCAGATAAGCCCGCGTGCCGAACAAAACCAGACCTATTCTGTCTGCAGCACGTTTATCAATAAAATTATTTACCACATTTTTAACCGCCGTTAAACGGCTGTACATTTTGTTCTGATAAGCAAAGTCTTCTTCACTCATGGAATTTGATATATCAACCACCAGTAAAATATCACGTCCTTCATTTTTAACCGGCAGCGGCTTACCAGCCCATTGCGGACGGCACAAAGCCAAAACCAACAGCGTCCAAATTAAAATAATCATAATCAAACGCAGCAAAGAGGTCAATTTTGAAGATAGCAACAAACTTTTTCCGCTAAGTGACTGAATTTGTTTTATATCTGCCAAAAAAGGAATTTTCAGAGCTTCGGACTGAGTTCTTTTTATGGCCGGCAAAATAAAATAAACCAGCAGAGGTGCTAAAATCAGCCAAGCCGCTTCTGGATTGGCAAAATGATTTATCATCATAGATTCTCTCCTATCCAGCCTTGGCAGAAATGTCTTAATTCTGCAATATTTTCAACCGCAAACAAAGAGCTGTTTTTGGGAGCATACGGGGCATCTATCAGCAAATCAGCCGTTTTAACCGGTAATTTTTGCTTTGCATGTTCATTCAAAAAATCCACCCATTTGTGTCCGGAATAGGAAACAGCTTCCGGATAGCGGCTGACGCATATTCTTCGCAGCAGCTCTGACATTTGAATCGCAGCTTCCGGAGTATTTTCGGCAGCTTTTTTCTGCAGCAAATAACGGGCGTATATTTTTTTGCTGTGCTTTTTAAAGTAACGTCCGACGCAAAACAAAGCCCAAAATACGGCCATTAGCGCTAAAACACCCCACCAACCGTCAGCAAGCGGCCAAAATGAAACACCGCTTTCAGGCAGATGTATGTCTCTCAATTCGGGTAAATTATCCATATTCAAACCTCTCCTATTTGCTATATAAATCTAGGATTTATTGCTCTGAATATCAAGTATCAGTTTAGGATTTGCCACAATTATTATGCTATTTTCTTTTTGGCTTACTGGTCAAAGAACGGACTAAATTCAAAGCTTTCAAATTTTCAGCGTTGGTGATTTGTTTCTTTTTTGCCGGAGTGCGTGGCGGATATATCGGTTTTTTGACCGCCGATACAGCAGCGGTTTTGTTGTTTTCGGCTTCAGTTGCTGCAGATTCAGATACTTCTTTTACAATTGGTTCAACCGTTTCTGCTGCTTTTTCCTTTTCTTCTGTCGCATTTAATACCGGATTTTCAGCTTTTGTTTTGGCAATGATAGAAAACACATCGCTCTTTTGCGGCAAAACTATAGCATTGCCTTTGTTTTTAGATTCAGCATTCACTTTTTCTGCCGTTTTTTCCGCCTCTGAGGTTTGCAAGCTTTTTTCGTTCACTGTTTTAACTGTTTTTTCCAATGCGGCATTTTCCTCAGCAGCTTCTTTTTTAGCTTCTATTGCTTCTTTTTTCTTTTCTGTCGATACAAGTTCTGTATACTTAATATTATCAACTTTTTTCACGATTCGTTTAAATTCGGCAAGCTGATTTCCGGTCAAATCGTTTCCGGTAGCAACTTTAGCTTTAAGAGGGTCGATTCTCTGTCCCTTACGCAAAATTTCAAAGTGCAGATGCGGTCCGGTAGAACGTCCGGTACTGCCGACATAGCCGATAATCTGGCCTTTTTTAACTCTGACACCTGGTTTCATACCTGATGCAAACTTATGCATATGCCCATACGCTGTTTCGTATTCAGAATTATGGCGAATCTTGATAAAGTTGCCGTAACCGTTTACATAACGAGCCATTTCAATGGTTCCAGCACCGCTGGCATAAATTGCGGTTCCGCGCGGAGCGGCATAGTCCACACCGCTGTGGAATTTGGTTGTTTTGTAAATCGGATGGCGGCGATAGCCGAACAGTGAAGAAATACGGGCATTGCGCATAGCAAGCGGTTTTTTATCCAAGCCTGTCTTTTTAGCACCGCCTTTTTCGTCATAATAATCGGTAGCACCGCCGCGCGACTTATAGCGATATAGTTTATAAGTATGTCCGTTTACGGTAAATGAAGCAAAAATAACATCGCCGACACTGACAACTTTGCCACTGGAATCTTTATTAACTTCATATTTTACATCAAAAGTATCGCCTTTTTTAACATCGCGTCTAAAATCAATCAAATGAGCAAACATTTGCGTAACTTTGCCGCACAATTTATATGGAACGCCCGACTTATTTAATGAAGCGCTGACATTACCCGAAACAGTGCCTTTAATGTTTCTGATTTCATAGGCAAATTCTTCTTGTTCAACTCTTGCTTCAAATTGGTCGTATTCATTCAGCTGCAAAATATATTTTGTACCGCGCACAGGCTCAATAACCAACGTATCCAAAGCTTCAAGCGATTTTGACTGCACATCAAAAGTGGCTGTCAGCTCAATATGCTGACCGGCTTTAAGCTTGCGCGCATCATAAACTTTTTTCAAAGTCATATAAGCGCTGGTAGCGCTTTTGTTTTCCATGCCTAAATTAGTCAAAATACCGATAAAGTTATCTCCAGGCGCCACCACAATCACGCGGCGTTCTTTTTGATAGATACCGTCAAAACTTCCAGCTTGCTCAAACATTTTAGGTTTTGGCTGAATCGGCATAACCACACCGGCCTGCCCGTTTTGACTGATTCTGTATTTTGTTGTCAAAATCTCATTATCGCTCAAAAGCTTAATATTATTAACTTGTGCATACAAAATATCAAACGGATTATCCTTTACATCATTAAATGCCGGAGTCATCACATCATTGCCAAAATCATAATTATCTTCGGCAATTTGCTGTTTTACTACCGGTTCGCTGTTTTTATTCAGCATAGAAACGAACAATGCGCAAGTTACAGCCACAGCATATCCTGCAAGCAAAATAGTCTCTATACGGCGCCGACGCACTTTTTTTCTTAAATTTGTAAACCCAGGCATATCAAATCCAATTCAACAATGCCAGAATGATGATATATTTTCCAAATCAATGCAAGTAGATAAATATAGTTATACCTATAAAAACCACAGTTTTTCCACAACAAAATTTTTTTTTGCAAAAAAATAAAAAAAGTTCTTGCATTATAAAATTTTATCCTATATAAGTGTTTTTGTCGTTGGGGGCGTAGTTCAGTTGGTTAGAATGCATGCCTGTCACGCATGAGGTCGCGAGTTCGAGCCTCGTCGCTCCCGCCACTAACGCAAAAAGGTCGCTTTTATAGCGGCCTTTTTGATTTTTCAGCATTATCACAGCATAAAAAAGAATCATTATCCTATTTTAACCAAATTAAATTGTTTACAGTTTGTTAATATATATTGTAAATAGGCGACTTGCACTTATTATTTTAGATACATGCATTATTTGGATTTGGGAGAAAACTAATGGATATTAAGGTAAATAAAAAAACTTTTTTAGCCGGCGTATTTGCCGTTATAATAGCAATTGCCGGTGGTGCCGCAGGTTTTTATTTCAGCGGTGGCTACGAGCTGGAAAATTCGGCTGACACCTTAAAAATTGCCTCGGTTCAATTCCCTGCTCCGACTAATTATAACTCTGCCGACAAGCCTTTGCCTAATCCGCTGTTGATAAACTTTAATCAGCCGGCAGCCGAAGCTGACAAAATCGGCGTAAACTTCAACACAGGCATTTCAATCCAGCCGGACATTCGCGGCAGCTGGCAATGGCAAAACCGCCAAAAGCTCGTGTTCACTCCGGAAACAGATTGGCTGCCGGATACGTCTTATAAAGTAAATTTCAGCAAAAATATTTTCAGAGCCACTCCCAAACCTAAAGACCTGACATTTAAATTTAATACACCTGTGTTCAGCGGCAGGCTTAGCGCGGCGGAATTTTACGAAAATCCGCAAGAGCTGCAAAGCAAATCAGTAACTGCCAGTTTTATCTTTAGTTATCCGATAAACACAGCAGACCTGAAAGACCACATAAAAATCCGCACAGTCAGCGGCGATAGCTATGATTTTGACTATAAACTGACAGACAACAACACCGCTTTGCATATTATATCCAAACCCGTAAAAATCAAAAGCGAAGTTGATTTTGCAAAAATCAGCGTTACAAACCTCGGCAACGCCTACAATCAAAAAACTTTGGATAAAAATTTGGAAACTACGGTTAAAATTCCCAGCAGCAGCACTTTTTTTCAAATAAAAAAACTTTTCTCTCACATTGTCCGCAATGCTCAAAACAATAACAATCCGGAACAAATTTTGAGCGTGGAATTTACCACCGCTGTCAACAATCGACAGCTGCAAAATGCCTTAACCTTAAATTATATTGCAGAAGACTGCTATAACGTAAGCAAAAAATTGGCTACAACACAAGGAAAAGAAGAGCTTGCGCCGCAATTCAAACAACTTGCGATTTCCGAAGTATCCGTTCAAACCGAAAATGCGAAAAAACACTTATTCAAATATGATGAACCGCAAAACAGCGGCTGCCTGGTTGCCGTGTTTGACAACAGCTTAACGTCGGTTGAAGGATTTAAGCTGGGGCAAAGCGGTACTGTCTCAGCTATTTTCACAAGCTTAACGCCTTACCCGCTGGAAGCGGATATTGCCTTTGACGGCTCGATTATGTCTTTGCAGGGCAGCCGTAAAGTAGCTTTTATTTCACGCGGCGCTAAAGAACTTGTTGCAGATATCGCCCGAATTAAAGAAAGTGACTTAAACCATCTGGTTACGCAAACATACGGTCATTTTACCACACCCGATTTTATAAATTATAATTTTTCTGAAGATAATATTTCTGAAATTTTCCATAAAAAACTACCGATTAACACCTCAAATCCGGCGGAAGCAAATTATTCATCGCTTGATTTTAACGAGTATTTTCAAAATCGCAAAGGTGTATTTTTATTAACCCTGCATGGACAGAATGGCGACCGCCGCAGTCCGGCAAGCAAGCGCCTTCTTTTATTGACAGATTTAGGAATTGTCGTCAAAGACAATGCCGACAACACTCATAATATTTTTGTTTCAAATATTGCCTCTGAAACACCGGTTACCGGCGCCAAAGTACAAGTTCTCGGTAAAAATGGCCTGCCAATTTTCGAAACCGAAACCAATGAACAGGGAATGGCGCAAATTGCCGATTTTTCAGAGTTCAAAAATGACAAGTACGCCGTTGCCTATAAAGTAAGCTTAGGCAAAGATATTTCATTTTTGCCGATTAACTGGGAAGACCGCAAACTTAACTTATCGCGTTTTGATATAGGCGGTGATTACATTGATAATGGCAATACGATACAAACTTCTCTTAAAGGCTATATTTTCAGCGACCGAGGTATTTATCGTCCCGGGGAAAGCGGACATTTGGGAATTTTAGTGCGCCAAGCCGACTTACACACTCCGCAGCAGCTGCCGTTTGAATTAACAATCCGCAAACCTAACGGCGAAACATTAGCCGCAAAAAAATTGAAAAGCAATGAATTCGGCTTTATGGAATATGAATTCAGTCTACCGGTAACGACACAAACCGGCACCTGTTCCGCAGACTTATGGCTGCAAGACAAAGAAAATAATCAGCGTTTTGTGGCTTACAGCTCTTTTCGGGTAGAAGAATTTACGCCTGACACTCTGAAAATCAAAGCTCAATGGCAACCCGAAGCACCAAAAGGCTGGATTAACGAAAGTAGCCTGAAAGCAGCGGTAAATCTGCAAAATCTCTACGGCAATCCCGCCGCCGGCCACACCTTGCAGGCAGAATACAGTCTGACACCTGTTATTTTTTATTTTGCCGAATTTAAGGATTACAAATTTCTTAATCCTTTACAGGAACAAAAAGTCCGCAGTTATAAAGATTCTCTGCCCGAAGTTCAAACCGACAAAGACGGCAATGCGGAATTGTTCTTAAATCTGGATAATTTTGAAAAAGGAACTTACCGCCTACAGCTTAATATTGATGGCTTGGAAGCCGGAAGCGCCCGCGGTGTCGGTACAGGTCTAAATGTTTTAGTATCTCCTGAAGAATATCTTATAGGCTGGAAAGCTGACGGCGCACTGAATTATATAAATAAAGACGCCGAGCGCAGCATCAGCTTTATTGCCGTAAATAACGACCTACAGCCGTTGGAACCGGATAATCTGACGCTGCAGCTGATAAAAAAAGACTATGTGTCTTCTTTGGTTGAGCAAAAAAACGGCACTTTTCAATACCAAATGGTGGCCAAAGAAACTATTTTGAACAGCCGTAAATTTACTGTTTCCGCCGGCGGACAAAATGAAAAACTTCCGACTTCTGAACCTGGAGAATATATACTGAAAGTTTTGAATGCTAAAAATCAGTTATTGGCAAAAATAGAGTTTAATATTGCCGGAGCCGCAGATTTGCTGCAAAAAACCGATAAAAACGCTAATTTAAGCGTTAAACTCAATAAAAACGAATATGCTTCCGATGAAAATATTGAAATGCAAATAGCTGCGCCTTATAGCGGATATGGCTTGATAACCATTGAACGCGACAAAGTTTATGCTTATAAATGGTTCAAAACAGAAACTGCCGCTTTCAACCAAAGCATTACCCTGCCTGCCGGCATTGAAGGTAATGCCTATTTAAATATAGCGATGTTCCGTTCTTTGCAGTCTGATGAAATTTATACTTCTCCGCTCAGTTACTCAGCTGTTCCGTTTAATATAAACAAAGAAAACCGCCGGCTAAACATAACTTTAGACGTTCCGCAAACAGTTAAACCTGGCAAAGATTTACTTATCCGCTATCAGACTTCCGAACCGGCACAAATTGCGGTATATGGTGTAAATGAAGGAATTTTACAGATTGCCGGTTATAAAATGCCGAAATTACTGGATATTTTCTTAGCTAAACGCGCATTGCGGGTGGTAACTGAACAGATTATGGATTTAATTATGCCGGATATCCGCTTTTTGAAAAACCTGAGTTCCAGTGGCGGCGACGGTGCGGAAGAAGAAACAGCTCTTAACCGCAACTTAAATCCGTTTGCCCGAAAGACCGACAAACCGGCCGCTTTTTGGAGCGGTATTATGCCAAGCGATGAAAAAGGCGGCAGCTATACCTATAAAGTACCGGAAACATTCAGCGGCAGTCTAAAAATTATGGCTGTTGCAGTGTCGGCGGACCGTTTTGGCAGCACCGAAAAAAATGTTTTGGCACGCGGAGATTTTGCTTTAGTGCCGTCAGGTCCCTACAACATTACGCCGAACGATGAATTTGTTATCGGCCTGAGCGTCGGCAATTTGATAGAAAATTCAGGTTCCGATTATCAGGTAAAAATTTCGGCCGCCGTCACAGATGGCTTGGAAATAAGCAGTGACAGCTCACAAACATCTGCCGTTGCCGAAAACGGCGAAATTATGCTGAAATTCAAATTTAAGGCCAAAGAAAAACTAGGCTCTCAGCAAATAACCTTTACAGCTCAAAGCCTGAATGACTCCTCAAAAACAGCTGTTATGCCATATACGCTGAGCATTCGTCCGGCTGTGCCGTACAGCAGCCAATTTAATTTTGGCTTGGCTAAATCATCTTACACTGCAGACAATATTGAAGATTTATATGATGAATACCGCGTTCAGCAGTTGTCTGCATCGACCTCGCCTTTGGTTTTAGCTCAGGGTTTGCTGAAATATCTCAACAAATATCCTCACTATTGCACCGAACAAACCATCAGCAAAGTATTTCCGGCAATCGAATTGTTTTTCAAATCTCCTGATTTAGTAAAAGGACTGGATATTTATGCTTTGTTTGACGATGCCATCCGAATTTTACGCGAACGGCAGGTTCTGGGCGGAGGATTTACGGCTTGGAGCAATCTTGCTTTAGATGTAAATAATAAAGACACTTTGTATGCCACTCACTTTTTAGTGACAGCTAAACAACATGGCTTCAATGTTCCAACCGGTCTTTTAGACGCAGCTTTGGGCTACTGCGAAACCATTGCCGCCGGCAAGCCGGCAGACAAAAATGACTATACCCCTGCCTATGCTGCCTACATTTTGACTTTAGACGGTAAAATTACCACTAACTACCTGCTTAATCTTGAGGAATTTTATAAAACAAATTACACCAAAGATTGGCATAGCAGCCTGAGCGCCGAGTTTTTGGCGGCCGGTTATAAAATGTTGCAAGATGAAAAACGTGCCGACAGCTTGGCCGGAATGTATCAAAACGGCACCGACAGCACTGAAAATGCTATTAACATATATTTGCTGGCCAAGCATTTTCCAAACAAGCTTAAAATATTGAATAAAGAAAGCCTTGAAAGTCTGCTGAAACCTCTTAGCACCGGTAATTTCACGACTTATTCCGCCGGCTGGTCTGTATTGGCCTTAAATGCTTTCAACAGCCAAACAGCCGATAATGAAATCAAATTTTCACGGTTTTCTCCTGTTTACACGCCATTTCCGACTGTCAGTTACTTGCCGCAAACCAAAAATTTAAGCGTGAGCGCACCGCAGCCGTTTTATTACGCCAACGCTCAGCAGGGTTTTGCAAAATCAACGCAAATAAAAGCCGCAGCCAAAGGCTTATCGGTCAGCAAGTCGGTTACGGATAAAAACGGACAGCCGGTAACCAAAGCCAATCTCGGCGACGTTTTAACCGTTAAAGTAATTTACAGCAGCTTAGGCAAAGAGCCTGTATCCGACGTTGCGATAACAGATTTGCTTGCCGGATGCTTTGAAGTGGTTGAAGATTCGCTGAAAACGGAAAACGGCGTCGACAGTGTGGAACTGCGGGAAGACCGCATCAATGTATACGCCACCGCCTTTGTCTATGAACAAAGTTTCAGCTATCAGGTAAAAGTTGTGGCTGAAGGTACATATGCTCTGCCTCCGGTTTATGCCGATGCTATGTATCAGCCGCTGCTGCGCGCTAATTCTGATTTAAGGAAAATAACGATTGGCGAATAAATTTTATCGGCTGTGTCAAAAAATACGGAGCAAAAAAGCCTTGCGAATTATCGCTGGTGCTTTTGCTGTCGTATTTTTGCTGATATTGCTGCTGCCCAAACCTGATTTATATAACCGCTACAGCTTTTCCGGAGCGGTTTATGACCACGGCGGAAATCTACTGAAAGTCTCATTGAGTTTAGATGATAAATACCGGCTTTTCACACCGCTGCAAGATATTCCTTTGGAAGCGCGGCAGGCTCTTTTGCTTTATGAAGACCGAGGATTTTACCACCATCTCGGAGTCAGCCCGGCCGGTTTTATCCGTGCTGCCTTTGCCATGCTGTGCGGCGGACGCAAACAAGGAGCTTCAACTATTACTATGCAGCTGGCGCGTATTGTTTATCAACTGAACACAACCACTGTTGCCGGAAAAATCGAACAAATCCTGCGAGCCTTGCAGATAGAGCTTTTTTATAGCAAAGCGCAAATTTTAGAGGCTTATTTCAATATGGCTCCGTATGGCGGAAATATTGAAGGAATAGGCGCCGCCTCGCTGATTTATTTCAATCAGCCGGCAAAACAGCTTAATTTGCCGCAGATTATGGCTTTAACCGTTATTCCGCAAAATCCGGCAAAACGCAATTTGCTGAATGAAAAAAAACGCCGCTCCAATGCACAGGCTGCCGGCCGGTTAAAAAAAGTTTGGCGGCAAAGTTATCGACATCCGCAAAATGATTATTTAAATTTGCCTTTAGCTTCCGGAGTTTATCTGCCTGATTTTGCGCCGCATTTCACCCGACGAATATTAAGCAGGCAGAACGGTAATATCGTCACGACTTTAGATTTGCGTCTACAAACAAAAATAACGGAAATTTTACGGCAATATACGGCGGAACACAATAAACAAGGTGTTTATAACGCAGCGGCTATATTGGTTGACAACAGGAATATGTCAGTTTTAGCCTACATCGGTTCGGCAGATTTTTATAACCCTGAAATTTTCGGACAAGTCGATGGTATAACGGCAAAGCGTTCTCCCGGTTCGGCGCTCAAACCGTTTATTTACGCCCTCGCCCTGCAAGACGGATTGATACATCCGCTCAGTATGTTGAAAGATGTGCCAAGCCGCTATGGCTTTTATGAACCGGAAAATTTTGACCGTTCTTATTATGGAATTTTGGACGCGACGCAGGCTCTGACACTGAGCCGCAACATTCCGGCCGTAACCTTGCTGGAACAAGTCGGCGAACAAAATTTTTATAATCTTTTGAAAGACAGCGGCGTAAATTTAAACAAATCGGCAAAATACTACGGCCTATCCATGGCTTTGGGAGGTGTGGAGGTTTCTATGGAAAATCTCGCCGCTATGTATGCTTTGCTGGCCAACGGCGGAAAATTTTTACCTCTGCGTTTTATGGCTGATGATACATTGCAAGCCAAACAACTTATTTCACCCGAAGCGGCTTTTTTAACCGAATATATGCTGAACAGAGAGTTTGACCAACGCTTAAAACTGCCTTTTTCGGCAAAACATCATTTTTTAAAAGCGGCTTGGAAAACAGGTACTTCATACAGTTATAAAGACGCTTGGACAGCAGGTATTTTCGAACATTATACTTTAGTAGTTTGGCTGGGCAATTTTGACGGCACTTTCAACCCGGCTTTTATTGGTAAAGATTTAGCTGCGCCGCTGTTTTTCCGCATTGCCGAACAGATAAGCAATCAGACGGATAACTTATTAACGGTTCCGCAGCATCTCAACCTTGCCAAAGTCAAAATTTGCAAAGATACCGGTGATTTGGCAACCGATTTTTGTGCCAAAACTGCAGAAACCTATTTCATTCCTGGCATTACCCGTATTAAAAATTCCAATATTTCACGGCTTATCCCCATAGACAAAGCCAGCGGCTTACGGGCCTGTCGCCACACTCCGCCGACAACCGAACTGAAAAGCTATAATTTTTGGTCGTCAGATGTGCTGAGCGCTTTCAGCAAAGCCGGTATAAATTTTAAACGTCCGCCGGAGTTTTTAAGCGATTGCAGCGAAATAGAAGATTTTAAGCAAGGTCAGCCTCCAAAAATCACTTTTCCGGCCAACAACAGCAAAATAATGCTAAAACCGAGCCGGTCTATCGCCTTGCAAGCCGCGCCGGATGCCGACGCCCACACAATTTATTGGTTTATCAACGACAGCTTGGCCGGACAAAGCAAGGCCGGAGAAGTGCTGGAAACGGTGCCGCCGTTTGGCAATATAAAAATTAAAGCAGTAGACAATCTGGGGCGGCAAAGTGTGATAGACATTACAATCATACCGACAAACTGATTAAAAAGCTGAAAAATCCTGCTGAAACTTAAAAAAATACTTGAAAAATAATAATTTTCAGCTATAAGAATAACAGTTAATTTAGGGGTACGACTAAAAAACTACAAAATTTTAACCGCGTACAAGTCCGCCCATTGTGGGGTTGGCATTTTTTGAAATATAAATTTATATGACAAATACTGATATTAAAATGCCTGAAATGACAGAAAATTTTGCTGATTTGTTGAATGAACAATTCGGTGATAACGGCATTTTGGGTACTGTTGTTAAAGGTACCATTATTAAAGTTTCTCCAGATTTTGTGACTGTTGATGTCGGTTTGAAATCTGAAGGCAATATTCCTTTGCGCGAATTCGGCACAAATCCGGAATTGAAAGCCGGCGATGTAGTAGAAGTTTTGGTTGACCGTTATGAAGACAGAGACGGCAACATTGTTCTTTCTAGAGAAAAAGCTCGCCGCGAAGAAGTTTGGGCTGATTTGGAAAAGAGCATGAATGCCGGCGAACGCGTAAACGGTGTTATTTTCGGCCGTGTTAAAGGCGGTTTCACTGTTGATTTAAACGGTGCTATTGCTTTCTTGCCAGGCTCTCAAATTGATATCCGCCCAATCCGCGATATTACTCCTTTGATGGGTATTTCTCAGCCATTCCAAATTTTGAAAATGGACAAAGTTAGAGGCAACATCGTTGTTTCTCGCCGCGTTGTTTTGGAAGAAACCAGAGCTGAAGCTCGCGCTGAATTGATTGACGGTATTAAAGAAGGCGCTATTTTGGACGGTGTTGTTAAAAACATCACAGATTACGGCGCATTCATCGATTTGGGCGGCGTAGATGGTTTGTTGCACGTTACCGATATTTCTTGGAAACGCATCAACCACCCTGCAGAAGTTTTGACTGTTGGTCAAAATGTAAAAGTTCAGGTCATTCGTTTCAACGAAGACAACCAACGCATCAGCTTGGGTATGAAACAACTTGAAAACGACCCTTGGCAAGCTGTTGCCGACAAATATAAAGTTGGCGAAGTTTACACCGGTAAAGTTACAAACATTACTGATTACGGTGCATTTGTTGAATTGGAAGACGGTATCGAAGGTTTGGTACACGTTTCTGAAATGAGCTGGACTCGTAAAAACGTACATCCGGGTAAAATCGTTTCTACTTCTGAAGAAGTTCAAGTTAAAATCTTGGAAGTTGATCCGGAAAAAAGACGTATCAGCTTGGGTATTAAACAATGCATGGCTAACCCTTGGGCTGCCTACATTGAAGAACATCCGGTTGGATCTGTTATCACCGGCAAAATCAAAAACATTACCGAATTCGGTTTGTTTGTTGGTTTGACAGATGAAATCGACGGTATGATTCACTTGTCTGACATTTCTTGGGATAAATCTGGCGAAGAAGCTGTTAAAGACTATTCTAAAGGCCAAGAAATTGAAGCTAAAATCATTGACGTTGATGTAGAAAAAGAACGCATCAGCTTGGGTATCAAACAGTTGTCTGAAGATACAGTAAGCGAAGCTTTGTCTGGTTTGAAAAAAGGCGATGTTGTTAAGGCTGTTGTTAAAGCAACCGAAGACAAAGGCATTATTGTTGAAGTAAACGGTTTGTCTACTTTGATTAAAAAAGCTGACTTGTCTAAAGACAAAGCCGGTCAAAACCCTGATAACTTCAAAGAAGGCGATGAAGTAGAAGCCAAAGTTACATCTTTGGATAAGAAAAACGGCAAATTCGGTTTGTCTATCAAAGCCTTGGAAGTAGAAGAAGAAAAGAAAGTTTTGGAAGAATATTCTAACACCTCTTCAGGTTCTTCTTTGGGTGATGCTTTGGGCGAAGCTTTGAAAAAAGCTAACTAAGCTTAATCTGCTTTGCAAAAAAAAGGAAGTCTTAACCGGCTTCCTTTTTTATTTGATTTTTGGACTATTTCCATTTATACTGAATACAGCGCAGTTGGCGCGGAGCTTTCAACGGCTCTTATCTACTTCGGTGTTAAGATATAACATCGTTAAATTGTCGGCAGTTCATAATTGCCGATAATCAAATATATCCCCGATTCATATTGATGTGGTTGGGGAGCTTTTAGCGTATGTCCAAAGCTTTAGGCTTAAAGGCTAAGAGAATCATTTAAGTAGATATGATTGTTGAACTCTCCGACCGCTTTATTTAAGCGGTTTTTGTATAATTACTTCAGGAGTTCAAAAAATGAATAAAAATAAAGCAAAGGATAACTATAGGAGTGTATTACAGTCCGGACGTTCTATGATAGAAATGCTGGGCGTTTTAGCAATAATAGCAGTTCTGTCAGTCGGTGGGATTGCCGGTTATAGCAAAGCTATGGAAAAATTCAAAATCACTAAGGCCATAAGTGAATATAATTTTATGATTTTTGGATTGCTTGATCATATTGATGAAATAAAAAAACAAACAATAGGCTCTGGTTTTGTTGATTTAGCTTATTCTTTAAATCTTGTACCAGCCGGTTGGAAAAAACAGAATGACAGATTTTTAATTGACGATTTTAATAATAATGTTCAGTTATTTAATAATACACTTTTCCGCTACGGTCAAATAAATGTGTTTGCTTTTGAAATATACTTTGGTCAAGACGGCAAAGGCTTTTTTGATAGCCACAAGCATAAAACACTGTGTCGAGAACTGATGATAACTGTTGCCAAACCATTGCATGAAATTGTTTATTCTGCTTATTTATGGCGCGGAAAAACATCTTCAGCCAATGATTATTTATTTGGCACCAAATATTGCGACAGCAGCCGTAAATGCTTGGCAGATGTAACTTTAACGGAAATTGAAAATCTCTGCCGAAGTTGTACGGTTGATAATAGCGGAGATTGTTCTTTAGTATTGTATTTCTAATTTTCTCTATTCAAATAATTTGCACTATACATCTTTGCAATAAAATTGATTTATTGCAAAGATGTCTTTTTCCACATTCTGTGCATTTAATCCATATATAAATACAATGTAATCCGGCAAAGATTGTCATTGTTGCAGCTTTGGCACATTGAGGAAAATTTATCTATTGAGGCATTTGTTATTTGTTTATAATCTAAATTACTGCGTAAACTGTTTCCTTGATAATTCCAAATACTTATCCTCCATATATTATCAGTATTGTGTTTTGCAAAATCTAAAACATTTAAAC
>ERZ1035032.1433-NODE-1433-length-14825-cov-12.345904_pt1 | contig 14825 bp, 18 predicted proteins | sample MGYA00520693_ERZ1035032 | MGnify/ENA primary metagenome ERZ1035032 (study PRJEB33766, sample SAMN09781740) | gut metagenome | biome: gut microbiome | host: Homo sapiens | place: Madagascar | study: EMG produced TPA metagenomics assembly of the PRJNA485056 data...
CTCTATATTTCCAACTCGATAATAAAAAGATGTCGATGTATTCATATATATCATGGGTAGTGTTAAAATCAAAAAATACGATAGAAAATCAACTCTTCTACTGCAAGGTTGTTTAACATAATTATATATATAATATATGTCTATCCAAAAAGGTGTAGAAAGTGTAACCGGGCCATTTTTGTAATCACCAGCCCCCAGTCTACCGAGGCTCACGCGGTTACACCTTTTCAAAAAATAGGTGTAGAAAGGTGTAGACAAGTGTAGAGAGTTGTCAGACAATTTTAAAAAGCACCGTAAAACCAGTAAAACGTTTATACCTACCCACCATTCCGTTGTAAAACAATGATTTTCGTAGTATGCCACATACAAGTGTCCATTAGTTCAAACTTTTGACACACTCTGATTTTTCTGAAAACGATTACCTACCTTAATGCTATGTTTATCAAAGATAAAATAATATGCAGCATATAAATTGACTTTCAATTTTAATAAACATACTCAGCAAGACTATGTTACACAAAGTTGTGACAAATAAGTGACACTGTAATATATCTTTTAATTCTAACAAATTAGATAATTAAGATTATTCACACGTTACTATAAAATTCAGACAGCTCACCCGGTTAGTCTTTGTCTTTCATAGCTAAACATAACTAACCATATTCAACAAGCATACATAGCTCTCTCAGAGCTTACAAGGTACCTACATTTAATTTTTTAATCACCTCCTATACAATCTATCAAGAGCAAACAAAGTCTCCTCAAAACTAATCCTAGAGCTTCTCAGACATATACAGCATATAAAAGAGCACCAGACGGCCACAGTCGTCCAGTGCTCTCATTGTTTACCATTGTATCAGCTCATATGCTACACGTCCCTCAAGGTGGTTGTCACCATCAACACCCACTTGGTATGTCATACGGTTGTTACGGTAGTGAAGACCATAGCTCTTGCCGACACCTTCGTTGTAACCAGCGTAGACACCGAGACCTATGGTTTTCTTTACATTTTTAATTGAATATATGGTAGTTCCAGGTTTGACATTGCTCTCTTTGTCTACAATGACCTTATCACCGTCACGGCGTTCAAGCTCTTTATCAATGTTTTCCTTGGAACTCTCTTCAGGAGTAAAGTATGCACGGTCATATTTTTTATCTAGCTTAACAGTACTGGAGTTCAGGGGCTGATGAGACCTTAGGTCTTTGGAAAGCTGTTCCGCCTCTTCCAGCTTTTTGATCTCAGTGATCTCTTTGTAGACTTCGTTCTCTTTGTTTCCCATTACTCTATCAACGGTCTTCTGGGTTACTCCCCCTGTTACAACAGTGATTCTGCTTCTGTTTGTAGACCAGTTCCAAATGATCGGGTAAAAAATAAGCAGCAGAGTGATAAGCGGGATCAACATTGATATAAAACAGTGTTCAATGCACCATTCATGGAGTTCCTTTAGTTTCCCGTTTGCCTTCTCCAGTAGTATCTTTATCTTTGTCAGCATCTTGTAAGCGCTCCTCACTAATATCTTCTAAATTGAGTTTTTCTCGTCTGGTCACAGAGACCCATACGTTCGTCCATGTTCTCACAGCCTTTTCCATGCCCCATGCTCCCAATGTATGTGTTACAACCAGCACCACCACGGAGATGAAGCATATCGCGGAGAAATCATGGTTACCAAGCATCATTACAGCGAGCATCGGTGTTACTGCACAGTTTACGATTCCTGACGCCATCGCCACACGCCATCTGAATATGTATTTCTTTGATTGGCGTCGATCAGACAGCATATTTCGTTGTAAATTGATATACGCTATATATAGAATCATGCCAAGAATAAAGCATATTATGTGCGCTATCACTGTTAGCACCGATTCAACCGTAAGGTACTCATGAACAAGTGCCTCCCTGACCAGCACTGTTATACTATTTTCCGGTATCTGATTCAAGCTCACCACCCATCCTTGCTGCAAGTTTTCGTTGCCTGGATCTGAGCACCGTGTAGGTAACACCCAGGATGACCATGAGACCTACTGTAAATCCGATGTTTACAAGGCCTCTAGCTATGATTGAACTAGTTTCTTCCAGATGGTCCTTTCCTAAAGCAGCACCAAACTCATTTATTCTATGTATAGTCTCTGTAGACAGCGGCTGGACAGCGACAATCACGGCTAACGTAGAGTTATCTGACTGCGTTCCATCAGGGTTAGTATTGGCCTTCCCAAATATATCCGCGTGATCATAGATATACGCAGGAGTCAGCAGATACACGGCAGACAGGTCTTTAACACTGTTTGCTACTTCTCCTGGCTGCATGATACTGATATTCCCAGTAACCTTGTCAATCATTGCCACACTCCCCTGTGGCATATTGAATAACTGTGTCAGGTCTCTTTGAATACGTATAGGGTCAGAGCTGTCTGACGTAAAGTAAACACGTGTTTTACTTATTACTGCTAAACGCACGTTCATACTTCCAGAGTACCATTTATCAAGATACCCATAACAAGCTTTGGAAATATCCTTGTAAACTATGTTATTATTGTTATCCAGAGCAAAATAGTTATCAATGTCTTTACGCAGCTGGCCTAGATTCCCTGCGTAATCACGTTCCAACTGCTCTGACACATTATCACGTAGATTCCTGGAGTGGACAACCGAAAGTCTAATACTACTCTCTACAAGTTCTCTCTGGTAGTACTTACTAGCAGTCATAGCCTGAGCTTGTAGCTCTTTGTAATCCTCGTTTGTATGCTCAAGCTCAGACATCATTGTGTACGCTGCAAACACTGCTACTACTGCAGTCATAAGCAACAAATACAAGCAGTTACGGCGAATACCTATATTATGATTATCAATATACTTTAACACATCACCTTTCATAGTCTCATCCCCTTAAGTCATAGCCTTCTGTGCTATAGATACTACCTTAGTGTCCTCATACACATACATTATTACATCCTCAGAAGACCGCTTATCATTGATGTAGATTCCATCTGCAACATATTCTTTAGGGTTACTAACTGACATACTCAGTATTAACTGACTGCCCTTGTTTACCTTGTATGTACCTGGTTTACCAAGGTTTGACTGGATTGTCGTGCCTTCACCTGCTTCTATATTAACAGTATACGTCTCTCGCTTTCCTCCCTGTGAACTAGGGAGTCTCATAATATAATACTTGCATATATACGGAGTGATTACATTGAACTTTACCTCTGCCTGACTTGCTGTACCCGTTTCTGAAGAGTCTTCCTTGTAACAGTACATCTGTCCCCCAGTACCAGTAGGGTAAATCTCTTTATCCTTCCACTGTCCGAACTTCTTATACGCCTCATACCCACCGTTTCTAGAGTATACACCAACAATATTGTGGAATTTATGAGTATGGCTTCTCATAATCGAAGCTGAGTTTACACTATGCACAAATGACCCACCAGTTTTACCTATTGGACGTGCTCCGCTCCAGCACACTGCAATTCTCTGGCGTAAGTCCGGTGTTCCATTAGACCCATCACAGATAACCCAGTTTGGCGGGACATTACCAAGTTCACCTGACCAGATAGCTATGGAATACGGTGGAAAGTCATCCTCACTCACCAAATCCTCTATACTGTCTAGTTCCTTTAGATATTCGTCGATGAGATCCAGGAGATCTGGGTAAAAAAATCCGTTCTCCGTAGTTGTTACCCTTGCATGTTCATGGTCTCCCCTTGCACCTGCATGGCGATCCAGTGCAGTAACAGTTGTTTGTACATTGTCTCTCAGCTCTGTAACAAATTCTTTTTTAACAGGAATATTGCGATACAGTGTTTTATCTGTGTACTCCTTGAGTACTACGTCTGAATTTGCCATTACTGATCCACTCCTATTTCTCGAATTTGCACAGTTCCTCCAATTATTTGAGCTACCAGTGACGCTGAGGCTGCTGTTGCCTCTAACTTAATAGTAATCAAATGTTTACCTTTATTTAAAGTCATAGATGAGTATACAGAATTAACCAGCATTTCCCCAGCATCTACATATGAAAGCGTGTTCGATGCCTCTGTACGTCCGTCCAACAGAACATCAACATTAACTTCAGCGCCATCTCCACGGTATCCATAGAAATTACTGAATACTTTCGGTGCTATTTTTACCCTATACGTACCAGCTGCAGGTATTTCAAAGTTTACATTGGTCAACACATACTTTGTATCCTTGTTCTTAACTTCAACAGTCTCAGAAAACGGAATATCTAGGGCTACAATAGGTTCAGGATCAGCACTTACAGCCTGAATAGCAGCACTACTGCGTGCATCATGAACCCTTCCAGTCCAGCCTCGTTCAGTTACAGTGTAGTCAAGTACTTGCAGGCCTGGGATTCCATGGTCACTATCAACGGTTAACTTTGTACCATACAAGTAATCCTCATCAGTTACGTACTCACCATTGATATACGTTTTAACTAATTCGTTCTGGTTGACCTTAACATTAAGGATCTTGATACCAGTTACACCTACAACATCCATATCGTCGTAAACTCTGACATAACACGGTGTACCACGGCTTTCACCGTCTACTGTGAGACTTACTACGGCATGTGCTTCGTCTGTACTAAACTCTACGAGGATTATTGTTCCGGCTTTTACAGTCTTAGTTTTCACAATAGCACCATCAATGTAGACAGTACCACCTTCTGTAGGCTGGTGAACCGTGATAACGCAATCCTTGATATTATCGTCACCGCGCATAATAAACGGGACCTTGATGGTTCTAGGAAGCAACTTGTCCACAGTAAAGCTTGCATCACCACCAACGTAGTCAAATTCATCTTCAAAGTAACAGCTAGAGTTATCCCAGTCCCACGAGCTCAAACGAAGATCATTCGGGATGGGGTTTCTAAAACCTTCTCCTTTTTCTGTATCATTCGGATATAGGCACCAGCAATTATAGAAAGTATGATGGTGTGGGACAATGCCTGACGACTTTGCAATAGCCTCATTTACATTTGTCTCACCATTTGAGGAAGAGTGCAGTGGGTATGTCGCTGTAACACTACCGCCTAACACGTACTTTCCACGTATATCAGGAGTTCCATTTTGGCCGTTGCAATAAAACCACTTATCAGGCGGGGCACTCGGTAGCCCGTCATACATGACTATAATCCCTGCTGGTACACGTTGATCGACTCTGGATTCCAGCTCTGCTAGTCTATTCTCTACATCACCGATTTCTTTGACTATTTCAGGTGTAATAAATCCAGGCTGTGTAAGGCTTACAGCTTTGTGAGCTTCATAGTTCTCTAGTTTACGGTGATACTCAAGGTCTACATCTATTAACTTTATATTATTTTCTAACTCTACAAAATGTTTTTCTGATATAGGTGTCTCACCCGAATATATTGGGTTGTCTATCCAGATGACAACACCAGATATTTGTCTTGCCATGTGTTGTCCTCCTTAACATCCTGTAATATAATAAGTTATCGTATCCGTGCTGAGATGATCACCGAGATTAACAACAATAGACTCAGGAGTAAATGACTTAAGCGTTGGCTGATCACTGTCTGGATTAGTATTCCGCAGTTTGACATTGAGTATCCTTGTTTTCATCGCTCTGGGTAACACGATTGTCTCAGAGACACTCTGGCTTCCCCAGACACTCAGTGTACCATCAGCGTTCTCTACCCAGTTATCACCTATAGAATCAGGATCCGATGATATCGTAGCAGCTGCTTTGGTAGTCATTGCAGAAAGTGCAACAACTGTGTTTTCAGTTTCAGAATCAACTGTCACATACTCTGGGTGATATGCACGAATAGCAAAGGTAAGGTTATTAGTATCACACACTTTACCGTTACCAGGATTTCCAACATCTATGTTTTCCGATGTGATACATTGACCAGTTGTAGGTGGATTTCCAGAACCTGGGCCTGCATTACCATTACTATCATTCCAGGAAATGGCTGTACTGCCAGCAGGGTATGTTGCATTAGAGTAATTGAACCATCCCCAAGTACCATTGTTGTTTGACCAGCTTCCAATTGCATGATAATGCTTAGAAACTTTCTGCTCAGTAGTACTTAGTTCACCATAGAGCTCATTTACTGCCATACAGCTATTCTGTATAACAGGTAATCGCATCATTCCAGCAGTAGATGATTCGCCAAAATAGGGTACGCTGCCATACTTGTTTTTATATGAAGTCCATGCAGACTCAGATATCACGAGGTTTGCACTCATTGCATACTGATATAGGCCTCGATACAGGGTTTTGGATATAAGTGACCCATTAAGCTCCAGTAGGCCTTCAGGGATATTCTTAGACAGTACAATGTGTATGGTTCCAACACCATCAGTAACTTCAGGTGCAATCTGCGACGTTTTCTTTATTACTGCAAGGGATTTATATGGCGGGACAATGTCAACAGATTTTTGACCACCAGTATAAGACGGTATTACAGTTGTCACTGTAGAGTCATAGTATGCAGATGGCCATACCGTATCTCCCCAATTAGAATTTGATCCAAGTTTATTGTCATAGTACTTTAATTGTACACCTGAATACCAATTTATTTCTTTCCAGCGTTCTGAGAAAACATAGTTATTAAAAGAATGTGTATGTCTTGGCACAGGGAACTCGGTGATATCAACAGAATCCCTTCCTGCTACCTCAGTGTACTCACTGTCAGACTTTGCTTCCATGACGAATTTTCCACGCATATCCAGGGTGTCATTGCTGCCATTACACAGTACAAATCCTTCAGGAATTTCAGTTTCACTTTTTGACCAGTATAACATAGAACCTTCCGGTAGCACAGCTTCTTCAGCTCGTTTACGTAGGTCTGCTATTTGCGACCTGAATCCTAGCAGCTTGTTATACAAATCCTTATCCATGAACCCCGGGTGCTCCGTAGTTCCTACTACGTGAGCAGCGCCACGGGAACCAATATGATCACGTATCTTTTGCGCGATGCTTTCAAGGTTATTCCGTAGTTCAGGAATTCTTTCCTTAATAACTACTTTGTCTTTCACTGCCATCCCAGTTCCTCCTTAGTAATACAGGGCATAACCTGCACCGGAGTCATCAGAGAACAGCGTTGCATCACCCATCTCGAACTTAAGCTTGCTCCATGTAAGACGTAGTGTGTTCAGGTTTGGCATTGCATACATAAATACCTTTGCGCTTACAGCATCCGCCGGAGCAACTGCAGCGGTAGACACATATTTCGGCTGATATACATGAGTTATGTTAGTTTTAGTCGTAGAAATTTCAGCGCCTTCAGTGTTATACCATGTTATACCAATACCTGCTTCTCCTGACGAGCCTTCCTGAGAGTACATTACTGCACGGAACGTATACAGTTGTGATGGTTTGATTCCTATAGCATCAGAGTACACTCTTGATTCTTCAGTAGGCGTACCAACCCATAGGAAACAGTTGCCAGCATATGTATCATTATGTACTGGGCTAAAGAACTCTTTATTATAGTCATTCCAGCCAATATACGCTAACCTAGCAGTAGGATTGAGAATAAGATTAACACCAACCTTGTCTAACACATCCTGCACTGACTCCCCTGCGTCAGCTGCACCAAGGTCGTTGGACTTTTTAAAGCTAAATGCTTTTTTAGCTAGTGAAATGATATACAACTCAATATCATTGATCCATTCCTGGTCATATCGTACTTCAGTTACAGGTCCATTAAAGTAATCGGCGTTAATACGATCAGTACCTAGTATAATGTCACCCTTGGTAACCTTTGCAGTATCAATGAGCAACTGAGCTGAATAGATTTCAGGTCCAGCAATGATCGCATATTCTACAATGCTTTTCTCTGGATTCTCTTCCTGAGGGCGTATACGTAAGCAGTTAAGCAAATACTCACCCAGATACTGATTAGGAACAGTAAACTCATCACTATACGTAACATTACCATCATCATAGATATACAATGAGAAAACAAGGTTTGTACCATCCTTACTGCGGTGTACACCGCCAATCTTTACATTCCCCATGCTAATAAATGCAGGTCCAATAGGTCCAGAATGTGTGGCAAGGGAATACGGTTTATATATTGACCAATTAAGCAAACTAATGTTTCCTAAGTTTGGCTGAATAACATTTTTATATTCACAAGTGCACTGTTGACGGGTTGTCGTAGTATACGGGGATAAAATACCACCAGCCTGAACCATAACATTTTTAAATGTAAATAAAGCTCGACTGTCAGAGTTTTTAAAGCGAACAGTCATTTGTACTTGGAAGTACTTGCCAGAGCTTGGTACATCAATGTTCTCTATGCCTACAACGCCATCATAACTACCCTTAATAACAGAGGTATCATGAGAAGCTACCTGGATTACTTGGTCACTGGCAAGGATTTTAAATCTATACTGGACTTCAGTAGCAGTGGAAACCATGTTTGACGAAGTTGTAAGTGTAAATCCACCAGAAACTTTGTTTAAAGCGTTTTCAATGCCAGTCAGTGGGATTACTGGAGAAGTAATAGTGACATCACCCGGAACAATATCATCATAGATATCCATTGTTGATACCTGCAAATATGTTTCAGCAGCAGCAGTCACATTAGCTTTCAAACCATCAGTCACATTGACAGTCCAGCCAGTCAGTGTTTTCAATGCTGAGTCAGCAGATCCATAGCTCATCATGTTAGTAGCAGCACGTTGTGGCCATGCTGCACCGATAAACGTAGAATCATCCAGGAATACATCTTCCGGTTTAGTAGTAAGCTCAGGAGCCTGCAGACCTATTACGTCAATACCTTGTCCCTCACAGTGGGATAGGAAACGTGTATTATTAGTAGTAAACAAGGAAGAACTGCGAGCCATGTAGGTCATCGCTGCTTCCATTTTAATGTCCCTGTTAATTGAGTCTACAACAGATCTATTAAAGTTCTCAGTAGTGGCTGCCTCACCACTTTTTATCTTAATTTTATCATAGTCAGTTGCTGTAATTACAGGGGTATTACTTGAAAAATCTTCAAATGCCATAAGGGGCAATACCTCCTCTCTATGTCTACTCCTATTATACCTGGGATATAAGAAAACCTCCCCAGAAACCCAGGGAGGTTATAGTTAAGCCAGGTCAGACAAGGAGAGACGGTACTGCCACGACTTACGCAGTGGTGGTAGTAGTTGTCTTTGCAGCAATAGCTGCCAGTACTTCTTGAGTAGACAGGCGGTTCTTGAGGTCAGAGATCTCATTACCTTGACGGTCAATAATGCGAGACTGCTCACGCATCTCCAGTTGACAGAATTTGTCATTGATAATCTGGGTTTGCGCATCAATCTTAGCACCAAGGATGTTGGTCTGCTGTTGCATCTGAGTGCTCAGAGCATTAGTTTGATTGATTATCTGTAGCTGGTTCTCGTAGTTAGATGTGGTAATCGCATTCTTAACTTCGCAGCAGCAAGCCTGCATACGGCTTATCATGTCTGCATTGCCAGACTGGATAGCATTGATAACCTGTTGGGTAGACATACCTACTTGTCCAGCAACTTTATCAATAGCACACTGAATAGCGTTAAGTGCAGAGGTTACGGAGTTCATATCACAGTTAAGAGCAGCACTGATACGCTCAAGAGCTTCCTTGTTGCCATTTACAGCTTGCAGCATTAGCTGGTCACTTACTCCAGCAGCTTGAGCCTTAGCTATCGCAGTTTCTACTGCACCAGTAATAGCTGCGTCATTAATTGCTGCACCAGCGGCATTCTGACCTCTGTTTCCAAACAGTCCACCATTACCGTAGCCAAATAGCAGAAGCAGGAAAATCCATAAGAAGCCGTTGTTTCCACCGATTCCGTTGTTGTCATTGTTTTTCACTGCATTTTGCAAGAAGTTCGCCAGGTCAAGGGACATATTCTCATTCATAGTCAGTTTCCTCCTATACATAGACGATAGTGCATTGGATCCATTCACTTTATGAGTCTAGTATAGCATAGAAAGAGTAACAAAGTTGGCTATGAAATCACCTGGTTTTCATCACAGTTCACAGTTAAAACATTCTTAATCTCCTAAACAATAAAAAAAGACCGTCACCCCAGGAGTGGGCAACGGACTTCTCTATAGATTTGACATACATAGCAACTTTTGCGCAAATTTGTCAATCCGCTTTAACAGTGATTTGACATGTCTGTCAAGTGTTGATGGTGACATCCCTAGTTCTTCTGCTACAAATTCTCTCATAGGCCTGAAATCGCGTTGACGGTAGCGTAGTTCTAGAATCTTACGCTCCTCAGGTACCATCCCAAGAAAGTTGCATAGGCTTTCATAGTCTGGCTGTGGGATTTCTTCAAGCATCTGCTCAATCACCTTACGGTTTTGTTTTGTCAAGGCCATTTTAAGCCTCCTTGAACGCGGCTTCCAGAGGTTTCAGTAATACGTTCTCCAACCTGCTAACACGTTTTTCTAAAACGACCACCAGGTCTTCACTACCTGCAGGTGTATTCTGTGTTGACTGAGATACATAAATATACTCCTGGCCTCCTAAGAATAGATGCAGGCTGTCAGTATCCTTACAATGATAGCCTTGTGGAGCTGTGAAACTTGATTGTTTAGCCGTTGGCGGGATGAGAGTTTCACTGTTAACTGTAAAAATCGTTAGGGTTTGTGGCCCTGTAAGATTAAGCATATGGAATCACACTCCTTAAGTGGATGTATGTCCCAGTTGACCCAGCTTAACGGTCTAGTTTTACTTCATCAAACTTTAGTTTTACAGTGTCAACATTGAGTCCTTCAGGAATCTCAATATTAACAGTAGGATAAGCGGATAAATCTATGTGAACAGTGTCAATATCAACACTCTCTGTCTCCTGTAGAGCGCCTCCAGAAACACTGTCGTTTGCTATGATGTAATCTGCATATTTTTTCACTACTGGGCTGTAGTCTAAATCGTCTACAACGTCAGAATATGGGAATTTAAAGGACAATGTATACCCTGATTTAGGGTCTAGCCCTTCGATTTCCATGACAATCTCTGCCCCTACCACGTTTAACTCATTTACACTGAATTTCCACGGTATTTCAAGGTCAGGTATGTCCTCATTCTTAGTAGTATCGTGTATTTTTACAGGGATTTCAGTAGCATATACTGTCGGAGTACTCTTTGATAATTCATCAAAATCAGCTTGAAGGTTTTTAACCATTGTCTGATAAAGAAAATATACATCATATGACTTAAGTTTAGGCCAGTCAATCGGTCTAATACCAGTGTCATATACACGTAAATCAAGGGCTTCCGTAGTAATTACTGAATAATCCCCAGTTCTTGCTACTGCAATAGCGGAACATTTAACCAATCCTGGAAGTAAGATGTCTGCAGGGATTGGCACGGGTTTACCAAGTTTGATAACTGGGACCATAGCTTGTCGTCCACTTGCTGCATGTTGAAAAATAATCGAAACATCTCTGTTTCTCCATACTTCATCAAGTGAATCTAGTTGTACGTAAAACGAGTTAATCTGATGTGCAAGAAGCTTGACATACTCTTGGTTAGTCAGGATGGTTCGTTGTACAACAAGTTTTAAGATGCGTTCAGGAGATATTTCTGCGGTGGTCTGTGCAGACTGTGCAGCTACCTCCTCCTGACGTTTCTTTTCAGCTGCCTGACGATTTTGCTCCCACACGGGAAGTTCAATCTCATTAGAATCGGGACTTTCATATTGGGGTAAATATGGGCGGGGATCAATAAATTTCTCAATGCCAGTCACACACTGACAGTCAGAACTGCTATACGGCCACGTCACTTATCATTCCCTCCCATGTTACTTGTTTTCTTTACCACAGTGTTAAGCACTGCAACTACCTTTTCATTGGGCTCTGCTGGACCAAGAGGTTTACCAGGGGCACCCGGGTCTGTGTTATACTTGGAATTAGTTATCTTATTACCTGTAAGCCATGTAGCACATATACCAACAGCAGTCATATATGCAGTACATAGCTCCCCATATCCAGACCACGCACTAGGTGTAGTCTTAGATGAGACAAGGTATAGGGTAACCCCAATGAATAACACTGTTAAAATGATGATTAGTCCGCCGGGTAATACACGATTAATACTGTATACCCCGGCTTCTTTAAACATCTCTAATAACTTATTAAAACTTTTATTTAAGCTTTTCCACATCTTTTCTATAGTCTTCACAAATTGTAACTCCATAATCTACAGCAGCTTGATGCTCTAGTCTACATCCACGAGCATTTTCCCAGCCATCTGCAAAGTAAGCAAAGTCACACCCTGAAAGTACTTGAAGTGAGTAGCCTAAGCAGTAGAGCCTTGATGACTTAATAAACGTGGGTACATCATCGTGCATCACAGAATCTGCAACATGAAACTCTGGCAGCACAGCATGGCCTGTGTCTACCAAGAACTGCTTAGCAGACTCAATAGCTTGCTCTTTTAGTTTTTCAAATTTAGTTTCTATTTCCTCACTTGTTAAGCCATTCATAGGCATGGAAATAAAAATAAAGTAGTATTTCAAATTATTTCCTTCTTTCTGCAGCTATATCATTGGTATCTTCCATAAGCCATCCAATGTCCATAGGCATTTGCGCCCCAACCTTTGTTTCCTTGTCCTCTTCCAAGAATCTTGAAACCCGTAGTTGTTCTATCATAAGTATTGTTAACATGGGAGCTGTCATCATCTGTCGGCCAATACTTAGATGTCATAAGCATATAATCAGTGTCTTTCATCTTTATCGGGAAGTTTATGGTTGCACCATACACTCCAGAAGCAATGAGTCCACCCTGCTCAATAAAACCATTTGAATACTTTTTATACCAATTAGTGCCAGTTTGGGATATCTCTGTAATATAAATATTGGTTGATCGGGAATTAGTATCCGCATTTTCTAAACTCATCATTTTGCTCCATATCCATACACTGACCAAAATCCAGTAGCGCTAGATTTAAAGCCGCCACCACCTTGGCCCCAGGCGCATATTGAAAAGGATGTAGATGTCTTATTATATGTGTTAATAACATGAGAACCACCATCACCATTTTCACCAGCATACATACTTTTGCTGGTTAATAGCGTATAATTAGTGTCTTTCATGGGAACCAAAAGTTTAACCGTAGCGTCTACTGCACCAGATACATAACCACCTTGCTCAACCCATCCATTAGAGTATTTTCGATACCATGACTTTCCACTCTGATACATATCTGTAATATGTATACTCATAATTTAATAATCACTCCACCGTCATAGTAATAGAACGCAGTTTTTCAACATTAGGCTTAGAAACTGTTTCTACTTTAAGTTTGGTCTTTGTGAGTTTAACATAATCACCAGCTGGGGTATCTACGTCATTGACTTTCCATGTATAATTCGCAGAGTACTTGAGAGTCAATGTATACTGTTTCATATAACCACATACATACCAGTGACCAGTGGCATTGGAGCCATAACCTCTACCACCCTGTCCTCTACCTTTTACAACAAATGATTTTGAAGTTTTATTATATGTATTGATAACATAGGAGCTACTATCATAGCTACTAATATACTTAGAGGTAAACAATGCATACTTTTCATCTCTCATAGGTATAGGTAATGTTACAGTTCCACCATATAGTCCTTTAAAGTAGCCACCTTGTTCAACCCATCCATTAGACCAGATTTTCCACCATTCAGTGCCACTCTGGGTAATCTCAACGATATATGGTGCCAACACTGGAGTTATGGTTATATCTTGTTTAGGAATTATTACTTTGCTCATCTAGAATGTATCATGCTTCTGTTTTAACTTTGGTCTTACGCTGATGTTTCTTTTTAAGCTCAAGGATCTGAGCTTTGAGTTCTTTGTTTTCTTTGATTAAACGTTTAACCTGGTCTTGCATAGAAAGAAACTTTTTAGTAACTTCTGAACCAAGATTAAACATCTGTTTTCTTTTATCTGCCCAATTGTTCATTTTATATCACCATCTTTATTAGCTGAACACATGATAATCGATTGACCAGGTTTATATCGAAGATATTGCGGGCACATCAGTTCATCTCCGAATTTACGCCGTTCAAACATTAACACTCTATCTTGATAATAGATTGCAACGTTTTCTAACTGCTTGATCTGCTTTACATACGCAGCGTTTTCTTTGCAAACTGCTTCCAACATACCTTTAGTAGAAGTAAGTTCACTGGTTAGTCTACGAACATCGTCGTCATAACACATCTCATTTGTGCGGAGCTTAAAGTTTTCATTTTCCAACTTTGTAGCTTTCACTTTGCAGTCGTACAGATCGCGCTCTAGTTGATCCAGTTTAGCTATGTGTGAACCGAATACCTTGTCTATCCATCGGCCAATCGTTGCTCTCATAGTAGCAGCCTTCTTTCTAGTTATATCTTATTGTGTATTTATATTCCTATAGCAATCCAACGTTTTGGAACAGAGCACGCAGTATCAAACTTCTTAGTAGTTAGAGTTGTAATATACCAACAGTTACCACCGATGCCACCATTGTTTACTAGTGGGGATACAATAACGTTCAGCACTTTCTTAGGAAACTGAATTGGAAACGTTACTTCACCACCATTACTATATCCCCACTGGATTATAAGTCCATTCGCAAACTTAGCATAGCCATTCTGCGATAGATCAGATTCTACAATTCCAGCATTGTATTCATCTGCAACAAAAGTTGTATCTCCAATGATGCCAAAAGCACCAGGATTACTGATATTGGTAGTAGCATGAAGCTGTAAATTTAAGTCTTTGTATTCACTGTGGGGGGGGCAACGGTTAGGGCTTCATTATTCATAGTAGTCATACCTTTCCATTTTTATTTCTACTATCATTATACCTCATTGTAGACATTGTTGTCAAGAA
>ERZ1035032.1439-NODE-1439-length-14768-cov-3.917828_pt1 | contig 14768 bp, 10 predicted proteins | sample MGYA00520693_ERZ1035032 | MGnify/ENA primary metagenome ERZ1035032 (study PRJEB33766, sample SAMN09781740) | gut metagenome | biome: gut microbiome | host: Homo sapiens | place: Madagascar | study: EMG produced TPA metagenomics assembly of the PRJNA485056 data...
GTCATACATTTTTGCCAAGTCCAGACAATTCTGTATATATGCGACGTTGGAAAGTCGGTCAGGCGTGTGGGCATCGCAGCCGATGATCGCAGAATTTCCCGCTTTCTGTGCGATGCGGAGAAATCTGCCGGAGGTGTAGTGCCGGTGTTCCACAACGCCCAGCAGGTTGATCTCCACCGGAATGTCGTGTGCTTTCAGATACTGGCAGAGCCGGAGCATGTGCCGTTCGTAGATCTCGTCCGAGCCGATGTAGTGGATCAGGTCGGGGTGAGCCACATAGGCATATTTTCCGGTTTCCATGCCCTCAATGACAAGGTCTACATACCGCTGCAAATCCGCCTCGGATTCTGTTTCATGACCAGTATAGGGACCGGTGACTTCGCTGGCAGTGAAGTGTTCTCCCAGCAGCATGTAATCCACGGGATAATCCTTCAGCAGCCGGTCCTGTTCTTCCATCAGTTCCGGAATATATTCGGACTCAAAGCCGATGTAAATGGTAATGTCCTTGGCATATTCCCGCTTCAGGTTTTCCAGCGAGGTGAAGTAGCCGTCCAGTTCTTTCGGTTCCATGCGGGTGTGGGAAACATAGTCCGGCGGAAAGATCCACGGACAGTGGTCAGAAAATCCCAGCACTTCCATGCCCGCCTGAATTGCCTGTTCCACATACTCCTTGTCTTCGCCCCATGCATGCTTGCAGCGGGCAGTGTGGGTGTGATAATTTGCTTTCAACATGAATGGCATACGCTCCTTACTGTTCTTCCGGTGACTGCGGGGCTTCTCCAGCGGCATCTGTATCTGCATCAGTGATAGTGGTTTCTGTAAAGCTGGTTTCCACTACGTTGCCGGAGTACTTGGGAGCCAGCCGTGCAACGATTTCGTTGATCATTCGCAGCACGCCGCTGATAATCATCAGAATGCCAATGATGTTCCAGCCGGTGTTCTGGTTGATGAAGATCACATAGATCAGAATGAAAATTCCCAGCAGGCAGTTGGTGACCGCAAAGAGCATGGAAGCCACAATGTTGGTGTCCGCTTTGCGGAATTCCATTGTGTTGACGATACCGGAAATGCCGTTGCACAGCACGCAGATGCCCAGAATGATCGGGATCAGCTTGTTGATGGTAAACGGCAGGATAATGAGCAGGGCACCGAGAATCAGCAGAATGATGCCGGTCGTCAGTGTCTTTGCGGGCTGCGGGGGCTGACACTGGCGGCGGGAAGCATACACTACCACTTCGATCAACCCGATCACGGCAATGAGAATGCCCAGTGTGGTGAAGATACCGTTCACCAGTTTCTCGTTGACCTGTAGCAGAATGCCCAGTGCGATCAGGCACAGCGGCAGCACAAAGGGAAATATCACATAGAACATGCGTTTGGAAAATGGTGTTTTTTTAGATTGCATCAGTAAAACTCCTTTCGCATCAGATCAGATGCAGTAAATATTTCATACAAAACCGCTTCAGCGGATTGCATCGTTTGAAAATGGCATCTGCCAGAGCAGAAGCCTCTGCGGCAGCTTGTCGCTGTTCTGCCTTTTTCGGATCCTGTTTCCCGAATTCCATTGCCAGAATCATGGGAATGATCTGTTCCGGAGCCGTTGCAGGCAGTTTCTGCTGCCGGAGATGCTGCACTGCCTTTTCGCAGAATTCCAGCAGCGGCTCCTGCCGGAACCGCAGTCCTGTCCAACGCAGAAGCCGGAACAGATAGCGGTACATGGCATGAACTGCCTGCCGCGGGTGACGGGTATCCAGAAAGACATTCTGCCGGTATCGGACATGGAGCAGCCGCAGCAAAACCGCTGCCCCAATGAAAAGCCCGATGCAGACCGCCCAGATCAGCAGCCGCACTGCAACCGCAGCGAAGCCGGGTATCGAACTGTCGGCGGGTTTGCTGCCGGCAATGGTGTTGTCTTTCGGAGCCGCCATGCTGCCGGAAATTTTGGTAGAGGTCAGTGCGGCACTGGTCATCTCCTCCGGCGTTGCAGAGGTGTTGTTTTCCGGCGTGGTATCGACAGTAGTTTCCGTGGAGGGCTCCGACGGTACTTCCTCTGTGTCGCTGTCCGGCTGCAGCTCTGCGGTGTAGCCGGGAGTCATTTCAAAGGGCAGCCAACCGTAGCCGTCAATGTAAAACTCACACCATGCGTGAGCCTTTTTGTTGGGGACGTTGACGACATAACGCCCGTCACGGATAGAAGCACTGTTCAGGACTTCGCTGTCCACCAGATACCCTTCGCAATAGCGTGCGGGAATTCCCAGGTGCCGTGCCAGAATGGTGCCGGCGGTGGCGAAGTGCATGCAGTAGCCCTTGTGATTTTCCAGCAGGAAGAAGTTGACATAGTCGCGGTTTCGCGGCGTTTTTCCGGGAGCAAGGTCGTACTCCGCCTGCTCCGAGAGCCACGCCCGAATCTCACATAGTGCCGCATAGCGTTCCTGGGTGGTCTGCGGGTGAGCGTTTTGCAGCGATTCCGGCATAGCGGCATATACCGCATCCAGGGCTTCGCTTTCCGGCAGCCTTGTATACACATCTGCGGCAAAATCACGGTAGGCGACAGATTCCAGAAACGCCGCCGGAATTACTTTTCCCCGCACACCGTCAGGAGCTATTGCAATTTGATTTGCCGAAAACCGCGTGGAGATCGTCACATCAGAGCCGTTGCTGGGCACATGCAGAATGTCCATGAAAGAACGTACCGCATCATTGCTCCACGAGGAATTAAACGAAATCGAAGTCGGTTCCTGCTGTGAGAGCACCGACAAGATCTCCGGCGAAAGCTGTGCCGCTGTCCAGTCGTAGCTGTCGCGGTTTTTCGGACGAAAATCGACATCTTCCAGATAGGAAACATCAGACGAAAATGCCGCATAGGGCTGATAATATCTGCCGTCCCGCCGCTGCGGGGTAATGGTGCAGTGATACGTACCGGAATCCGGCTCACTGGTCTGCTGAAACAAAAACGGAAAATTCTGCGGGTTGCAGTCGTAGCTTTCCAGTATCGGAAAGACCATATCGCTGTTGACCGCCTCTGTATCCGAAGCCAGTGTGTCCCAGCAGTTTTTCCCATAGGTGCTGCCGGTATAGCTTTTCAGATACATGGTGCTTTCCGGCAGATCGTCCAGCGTCAGCTTCAGATCTGTCCGGTCGTATATTCGCTGTTTGGCAGTGTTTCCGAGGGTGACAGTCTGGTTGTTGCCCATGCCGATTGCCGCAGCGATCTTGCGAATGCTCTGGGGCAGATTCTGAATGTCGAAATCCGCCAGACTTTCACTGATCTCCTGCCGCCGCAGCTTGTCCGATTCCGGACGGCTGTACCCCTGCCATGTGCCTGTCAGGGAAACTGTTCCGTATACCAGCAGAATCAGCAATGCTGTGAGAGAACCGCCGATTGCGGAGGTACGCTGTGTGCAGCGGATTTTCTCCCGTCCCCACAGTGCCGGAAACCGCAGTGCCAGCATGCCGCCCCAGTATGCCAGAAGCAGCCCCATTGCCGGAACGCTGACAGGGATTCCCAGATACAGCCCCGGCTCTGCAAGCAGGAAAGAAACTGCGGTAGGCAGTGTGAAATGCGGCTTTCGAATGGTGAAGAAGGCAAAGAGAAATGCCAGCAGTTCCGCCACAAGTGTGCCGGTCAGCGTTGCCGCAAAAGTGATGTTTGCCCCTTTGGCGATCTGAAAATATGCGATATTTGTATTGTGAGCCGTCTGGTAGACCACATTGAAAATGGCATGAAAGCCCAGTACGACCTGTTTGGAAAACAGGGCAGACATGCCCAGAAGCACCAGAACAAAACCCAGTGTCAGCTTTCCGCTGTGCTTCGGCAAAAACTGGAGCAGGGAAGCCAGCAGGAAACCGCCGATCGCCAGCGGCAGAAAAATTCCTTTTCGAATGTTTGTCCCGTAGAGGTCGCAGATGACCAGCACAGAGCCGAAATACCCCAGTGCTGTCAGGAACAATTGCAGCAGCTTCGCCGTGTTCCGCTTGGTCGGGTTGTCCAGATCATATCGTACCGCTTCTTCCTCGATTTTCAGAGAACAGGGGACGTGTGTCTTTTTCATGCTGCACCTCCCTCGGAATCTGTCAGTGTCCGATAGACGATTTCTGCCCCGTTGCCGGCAATGGAAACGTGTTTGTCCGAGCCGGCAACTTTCGCAGTAAACACTTTCTGAAACGGCGGATTTTCCAGAATTGTATCTGTCACACAGAACGCTGCCGTTTCTCCAAGGCTCTCCCAGTGGGAAAGGCAGGCGGCAGCATCGGCTTCCGGCGGTGTTTCCAGCAGATTTTCCAACAGCGGCAGCAGGGACTGTTCCTCTGTAATGGTTTCACTCCGGTGCCAGTCGGAACGGCAGAACACCACCGTCACGCCATCATGGTTGGCACAGAAAAAGGCAGCACACGCCTGCAACGCTTCCAGCATAGCGTCCAGTTTCTGCCCGCGTTCCTGCGGGTTATCTGCCTGCACAGCATAGAGAAATGCCACCGTCACCGGCGTGCGTGCAGGAATGCCGTACTCCCGCACCACCGGTTCCGGAAAGCGGCTGCTCAGTTTCCAGTGAATGGCACGCATGCGGTCGCCGCTGCGGTATTCCCGCACACCCAGAAATTCCTCCGGCTCCGTGGTGGGCTGCATCACTGCATCTTCGCCGGCTTGCAGCGGAGATGTACTTGCCGGCGGCTGTGGCACTTCCGGCAGGGCAGTCACAGAAAAGGCGGCGGAAAACCGCTTGCGGTGAGAGAACAGCAGCAGGGTGTCCAGCACCTGAACCGATTGCAGGGTAACGTGAACTGCACCGGCATGCTCCGGCGTGACCGGCACATGGATACAGACAGTTTGCCGCGGCGGAACTGCTTCGTGAAATTCGACATCGTCCAGTTCTGTCAGCGTTTCATTTTCCAGATGTATGCGGAAAATCACAGTGCTGATAGGAAATATCGTGGGATTTTTCAGCCGCACACAGCAGGAAAACGGCTCGCCGATATGTGCATGCGGCTTCGGCGGCACCAGTTCTGCCTGTAACTTTGCCCCGCTGTAATGTGCCGCAAAGAAAAGCAACGCCGGCAAAAGCAGGATACACAGCAGCAAATACGCCGAGAACTGGGGCAGATACAGACAAAAGAACAAATAACAAACGCCGGCAAGCAGCAGATAGAGAATTTTCAGTGTCCGCATCGCGTTCACCGTCTGTCCGGCATGGGAGCCGGTACCTGATGCAGCACCTCGTCCAGCACCTGCTCCGCTGCCACGCCGCCTTTGGTCAGGATTCGGTGTGCCAGTACGTCCTGACACAGGGGCATGATGTCGTCCGGCAGCAGATAATCCCGTCCGCGGAGCATTGCCATTGCCTTTGCCGACTGGATCAGTGCCAGCGTTCCTCTGGGGCTGACACCGAGGACAGCCTGCGGGTGTTCCCGTGTGGCTATGGAAACCGAAGCCGCGTAGTAATACAGGCGGTCGTCCACATAGACTGCCGCAGCCTGCTGCTGTAATGCCTCCAGCTGCTCCGGTGTACATACCGGCTGGACATCTTCCAGCGGATCGCGGGCGGCATGTCCTTTTAAAATTGCCACCTCGTCCTGAATCTCCGGATACCCCATGTGCAGCCGCATCAGAAAGCGGTCCAGCTGAGATTCCGGTAGGGACTGCGTGCCCACACAGCCCAGCGGGTTCTGGGTGGCAATGACCAGATGCGGGCGGGGCAGGGTATAGGTCTTGCCCTCTACAGTGACATTGCCCTCTTCCATTGCCTCCAGCAGAGCTGCCTGTGTCTTGCTGGAGGTGCGGTTGATCTCGTCCGCGAGGAGCAGGTGACAGAAAAGTGCTCCCGGCTGGAACACGAATGTTCCGGTATTTTTTTCATAGACCGAAAAGCCTGTCAGGTCGGAGGGCAGCACGTCCGGCGTAAACTGTACCCGACGGCAGTTCAGCCCCAGAGCCTTGGAAAACGCCATGGCAAGGGTAGTTTTCCCGACACCGGGCATGTCCTCCATCAGCACGTGTCCGCCTGCCAGAAATGCAAGCAGTACTTTTGTCAAAACGAGGTCTTTTCCGATAACAGCTTTTTGAACCTCCCGCAGAATTGCGGCGGGGAGTGTACGGGTTGTGGTAACTGGCATAATTTTCTCCTGTTCCGGCGAGTATGTGCCGCCGACTTCACATCTTTTTCATGATATATGATTTATTATATCATTTTTTCGGGGCTTTTGCAAGCGTTCTGTCTGTCTTTTCCGCAAAATCCCCGCGTGTTTTTTTGTTTGCTTTCGGTAAAAACGGCGAAAAAACAAAAATGCGGGAAAAAAGCAGCGGGAGGATATTGACAAAACCACAAAAAATGTTATACTAGAATAAGAGTGGCACGGCAGAAAACTTATCTGTCCGTTTTCTGCCGTGCTCCGGAAAGAACGTGTTTTTAGCGGCGGCTTCGCCGGAAAATTTCTTGAGGAAAGGAAACATGGATTGATGAATATCTGGCATGATATAAATCCCAAGCGGATTACAGTGGATGAGTTTGTGGCTGTGGTGGAGATCCCGAAGAACAGCAAGGTCAAATACGAACTGAACAAGGACACCGGCATTCTGGAAATGGACCGGATCCTGTACACTTCCACCCATTATCCGGCAAATTACGGCTTTATCCCCCGCACCTATGCAGATGACGGTGACCCGCTGGACGTGCTGGTGCTCTGTTCTCAGACGCTGCACCCTATGACACTGGTGCGGAGTTATCCCATTGGCGTGATCCATATGATCGATAACGGGCAGCGGGACGACAAAATTGTCGCCATTCCGTGTAATGACCCGACATATAACAGCTATCACAACATCGACGATCTGCCCCGCCATATTTTTGAGGAGATCGTGCACTTCTTTCAGGTGTATAAAGAGCTGGAGCATAAGACGACCGCGGTGGACGAAGTGGAAGACGTTTACGCAGCAAAGGAGATCATTGCGGCAGACATCGATCACTATATCGACAAGTTTTGTAAGGCTTGACCGGTACGGGGAAAAGTAATCAATGGTGCGTTTCTCCGTCCAGATCGGCGGTTAGGTGTGCCTAAATATAGAAAGAGGTATTTGAGTTATGGTATCAGCATCAGACATTTTGTTCAATCACGGAACCAGCGTTGCACCGCTCGGACTGATTGCAATGAAAGGTGCAGAGGAACTGGGCAATAAGCTGAATGACTACTTGGTGAACTGGGCTCACAAGGGTGGTTATGATGTAGACACATTCCTGATCGAATCGGAATGCCCGCGTTTTTCTTCCGGTGACGGCAAGGGACTGATCAAGTCCACTGTCCGCGGTAAGGATCTGTTCATCATTGTAGACGTAGGCAACTACAACGTGAAATATCAGATGTACGATCAGATGAACGCAATGTCGCCGGACGACCACTATCAGGATCTGAAGCGTCTGATTCAGGCAGCCAGCGGTAAGGCACACCGTATCAACGTGATCATGCCGATCCTGTACGGCGGCCGTCAGCACCGCCGGAACTACCGCGAATCTCTGGACTGTGCCTGTGCACTGCAGGAACTGTATCAGATGGGCGTGTCCAACATTCTGACTGTAGATGCACACGACCCCCGCGTACACAATGCCATTCCGCTGATGGGTTTTGACAACATGATGCCGTCCTATCAGGTGCTGAAGGCAATGTTCAAGACGATCCCGCATCTCAAGACAACACCGGACGAGTTTATGGTCATCAGTCCGGACGAGGGTGCTCTGAACCGGAACATGTACTACGCTTCTATGCTGGGCGTACCGATGGGTATGTTCTACAAGCGTCGTGACTATTCCAAGATCATCAACGGACATAACCCGATCGTAGCACACGAATATCTGGGCAACTCCGTAGAAGGCAAGGACGTATTTATTGCCGACGATATTATTTCCTCCGGCGAATCTATGCTGGATATTGCTTACGCTCTGAAGGAACGCAAGGCTCGCCGCGTATTCTGCTATGCAACTTACGGTCTGTTCGTCAACGGTCTGGAAAAGTTCGATAAGGCAAACGAAGACGGCTATATCGATGCTGTATTCTCCACCAACCTGACTTACCGCACCGATGCTCTGCTGTCCCGCGAGTGGTTCCACGAAGTAGACTGCTCCAAGTACATTTCCTACTTCATCGCATCTCTGAACCACGATGTTTCCATCGGCAATGTCATTGACCCGAATGCAAAGATCAAGGCACTGCTGGAACGCAGAAACAAGGAAAACGCATAAGGCAACTCCGCCTGACGGCTTTGCCATACCATAAGTTTTGAAAAATACAGGAGAACATGCTCCTAGAAAAACTGCTGTGCCGTTTTTGCCGGTGTGGCAGTTTTTTTCTGTCTGTTTGCGAAAAAACAGTTGACAAACAGCACGAGATTTGCTATACTAATAATGATGTTGATATAAAATGGGCGAGGAACGGAATAACTGTCAGAACAGCCGTGACAGAGAGAGCAGGTCTGGTGAAACTGCTCCGGCATGTGGACAGGTGCTACCCGCGAGCCTTTCCGGAAAACCGGAACGTATTTCCTGCGTTAGAGGAAAAGAGGGAAATGCAAATTTCCGAACTTGGGTGGTAACACGAAGGCCTTCGTCCCATTTGGCGGCGACGGTCTTTTTTTGTGCTCTCTGCGACTGCGGAGAGATGCGACAACACCGTATTTTTCAAGGAAAAAGGAGTCTGAAAACCAATGAAGTGGCAAGGTGTAAACGAATTACGTGAAAAGTATTTGTCGTTTTTTGAGAGCAAGGGACATACCCGTCTGCCCAGCTTTTCGCTGGTACCGCAGGGGGATAAGAGCCTGCTGCTGATCAATTCCGGTATGGCACCGCTGAAAAAATATTTTCTGGGACAGGCAGTTCCGCCGAATACCCGTGTGACGACCTGTCAGAAGTGTATCCGTACACCGGATATTGAACGTGTCGGTCAGACCGCACGTCACGGCACCTATTTCGAGATGCTGGGCAACTTCTCTTTCGGCGATTACTTTAAGATCGAAGCAATCACATGGGCATGGGAATTTTTCACCAAGGTGCTGGAAATGCCGGCAGATAAGCTGTATGTTTCCGTTTTCGAAAATGACGACGAAGCCTATGGCATGTGGACCAAGCAGATCGGCGTGGCAGAAGACCACATGGTTCGTCTGGGCAGAGAAGACAACTTCTGGGAACACGGTTCCGGTCCCTGCGGTCCGTGTTCGGAGATCTACTTTGACCGTGGACCGGAAAAGGGCTGCGGCAAGCCGGACTGCCACGTTGGCTGCGACTGCGACCGCTATGTAGAAGTATGGAATCTGGTATTCAGCCAGTTCGACAGTGACGGTAACGGTCACTATACCGAAATGGAACACAAGAACATCGATACCGGTATGGGTCTGGAACGTCTGGCATGTGTCATGCAAGGCGTAGACAACCTGTTCGAAGTAGATACCGTGCAGAATATCATGAAGCACGTCTGCCGCATCGCCGGTGTTACCTATAACGCAGACGAAAAGACCGATGTGGCTCTCCGCGTGATCACCGACCATATCCGCAGCACCACATTCATGATCGGTGACGGTGTAATGCCGTCCAACGCAGGCCGTGGCTATGTGCTTCGCCGCCTGCTCCGCCGTGCTGCAAGATACGGCAGACTGATCGGCATCAAGAAGCCGTTCTTGTATGAAGTGGTAGAAACTGTTATTCACGAAAACGCTTCCGCATATCCGGAGCTGGAAGAAAAGAAAGCTTATATCCGCAAGATCGTGGAGGAAGAAGAAAAGACTTTCGCCAAGACTGTGGACAAGGGCTTCGATATGCTGTCCGGCATTCTGACACAGCTGAAAGCAGAGGGCAAGGATACCGTTTCCGGCGAAGATGCATTCAAGCTGTCGGATACCTACGGCTTTCCCATTGACCTGACGGAAGAAATCGCTGCGGAGCAGGGCGTATCGGTAGACCGTGAACGTTTTGCTGCACTGGTAGAAGAACAGCGGAACCGTGCAAGAGAGGACTACCACAATAAGGCAGGTTCTTCTTGGGCAGAAGGCGGTCTGCAAATGGATGCTCCGGCAACGGTTTTCACCGGTTATAGCCACACCGCTGAAGAAGATGCCAAGGTCGTTGCCATTTTCCGCGACGGCGAATCGGTAGACACTGCTGCGGAGGGTGAACCGGCTGTAGTTGTTCTGGATAAGACACCGTTCTACGCAGAAAGCGGCGGACAGATCGGCGATTCCGGTTTTGTTACCACACCGGACAGCACTTTCACCGTAGAAACTACCAGCAAGACAGAAAACGGTCACTACCTGCATCTGGGTGCTATGACAGAGGGTGCATTCCATGTAGGTGATACCGTTTCTGCAAAGATCGATGCAGACAAACGCAGCAGAACCATGCGGAACCACACTGCGGCACACTTGCTGCAAGCTGCTCTGCGGAGCGTTCTGGGCGACCATGTACATCAGGCTGGTCAGCTGGTAACCGACAGCCGCTGCCGTTTTGACTTCTCGCACTTTGCAGCAATGACACATGAGGAGATCAAGCAGGCAGAAGCTCTGGTCAACGAAAAGATTCTGGAAGCAATTCCGGTAGTGACACAGGAACTGCCCATTGCTGAAGCCAGAAAGCTGGGAGCAATGGCTCTGTTCGGCGAAAAGTACGGCGATGTTGTTCGCGTTGTTACCGTAGGCGATTATTCTGTAGAATTCTGCGGCGGTACACATGTGGATAATACCGCAAAACTGGGGCTGTTCCGCATTCTGTCCGAGAGTTCCGTTGCTTCTGGTGTCCGCCGTATTGAAGCAGTTACCGGCACCGGTGTACTGGAACTGCTGGATTCCTATGAGCAGACCATGGCTTCTGCCGCAAAGGCAATGAAGCTGAGCAACACCACCGGACTGGCAGAACACTGTGCAGCACTGGTGGCAGACAATAAGGAGAAGGATCGTCAGATCGAATCCCTGAACCAGAAGATCTCCGATGCACAGATGGCTGCTATTTTCGACAATGCCAAGGCTGTCAATGGTGTCAAGGTAGTTTCCGCAATGCTCAATGGCACTACACCGCAGGTACTGCGGAAGATGGGCGACACCATTAAGGATATGAAGGAACCGGTCGTTGCAGTTCTCGCAAGCGTCAATGGCGAAAAGGGCAATCTGGTTTGTGCATGCTCTGCTGCTGCCCGTGATAAGGGTGCTCACGCCGGCAAGATCGTACAGCGTGTTGCAGCAGTTACCGGCGGCAAGGGCGGCGGTAAGCCAGACAGTGCAATGGCTGGTATCGGCAAGACCTATATGGTAGACGAAGCACTGCTGGCACTGGACGGCATTGCTGCGGAATTCCTGAAGGAGGACTAATCATGGAAGATTGCCTGTTTTGTAAGATCATTGCGGGAGAGATCCCCAGCACAAAGGTCTATGAAGATGACACTGTGTATGTGTTCAAAGATATTAACCCGATCACTCCCATTCACTATTTGCTGATCCCGAAGCAGCACATCTGCTGTGCCGCAAAGATCACGCCGGAAAATTCCGCAGTCGTAGGGCACATCTATGAAGTGGCTGCCAAGATCGCGGAAAAAGAGGGCATCACAGACGGCTACCGCATTGTGACCAACTGCGGCGAAAATGCTGGTCAGACCGTGTTCCACCTGCACTTCCATATGCTTGCCGGTGTGAAAATGGGCTGGGGTGCTGACGCAGTACAGCCGGTAGAAGAATGAGGAGGTGCTGTCTGTGGCAGCGTATTATACATTGCACATTGCCGGTCTGACACGGGAACTGAAGATCTGTCCGATCAGTGAAAAGCTGGATATTGCGGCGTTTATTCTGTTTTCCGATGTGGAACTGACAGAAGCGTGTGCCAGGGAACTGGCAAAGCGTGTGCCGGAATGTGACTACATTCTGACGGCGGAATCCAAAGGCATTCCGCTGGCATACGAAATGTCCCGTCAGCTGAAGGTGCCGTATATCGTGGCACGAAAGTCCGTCAAGGGCTACATGACTGACGTGCTGTCGGTACAGGTGAAATCCATTACCACTGCAGCCGTGCAGACCTTGTATCTGGACGGCGAAAAGGCGGCATGGATGAAGGGCAAGCGTGTGCTGATCGTCGATGATGTCATCAGTACCGGCGATTCCCTCCGTGCTCTCCAGCAGCTGGTAAAATCCGCCGGCGGAGAGATCGTGGGCAACGCAGCACCTCTCGCAGAGGGTGATGCTGCGGAACGCAAGGATTTGATTTATCTGGAACAATTGCCGTTGTTCTTCAAGGATTGAGGACAAGGTTGAGATGAAACGGAAAATGGTATGGTTTGGGATTCCATGGCTGGCGGGGTTATTCCTTGCCACGGCCTGCCAGACTTCCGTGACGGTGAGTCTGCTTCTGGCGGCATTTCTGCTGCTGGGAGCATTCCGTCTATATCGGCGTATCACCACGGGGCAGCTGCTCTGTGTGGGACTTTCCGCGGCGGCAGCCGTAGGAGCAGTGCTGCTGTATACCACTGCCGTGTACCAGCCGCTTCTGCGATCTGCCGGAACCATAACTACATTTTCCGGCAGAGTTTTCGCGGCAAAAGTCTACGATAACGATCGTGCGTCCTATCAGGTAAAAGGCACGTTTGCGGACGGCAGGCGGGCGAAAATTCTGGTATATACCGACGATGTTGGTGCGCGATACGGGGACATGCTGGACGTTGCCGGCGGATTCTCCGCACTGGAGAACAGCTACCTCTGGAACGGGGAGAGTTACTACCGAGCCAAGGGGATTTTCCTACAGGCGAACAATGATGCGTTCGTGTCCTGTACGCCGACGGAAAACGGAAAGCTGGTGCGGGCATTGCAGCAATACCGCGACCGCATTTCTGTGCGGATCTGTACCCTTGCCGGAACGGAAGCCGGCGGCATGGTCAGTGCTATGCTGCTGGGAACAAAAGATACCCTTGCCGATGAAACGAACGACTTACTGACACATCACGGAATCCGCCACGTGGTATCTGTTTCCGGTCTGCATCTGGTGCTGATCTTGTCCATTTGGGGCTGGTTTTGCAGGCGGTTCCACATGCACCGCTGGGCAGTGTTCGGCACAACCACAGTCTGGACCGTGCTCTATGCCCTCATGGTGGGAACGCCGATCTCCATTCTGCGAGCCGGTTTCATGTATCTGCTGATGCAGAGTGCACCGCTGTTTTTCCGGCGGGGCGATACCTGTAATTCGCTGTGTATTGCCGGCGTGCTGATGACGATCGGGAACCCATATCTGATACAGGACGCATCTTTTCTGCTGTCCTTTGTCGGAACCTTTGGCATTGGCGTGTTTGCTCCGTGGCTGACCAAACGTCTGCGGAAAAAAGGGCTGGAATGGAGCGTGCTCCGGCAGCTTGCCACAGTGACCAGCGTTTCCGTCTGCGTGTTTCCGGTGACGCTCCTCTATTTTCGGGAAGTGTCTGTGGCATCGCCCATTGCGAACCTGTTTTTGGTACCCATTTGTTCCGCGATGCTGGCATTGTCGCTGTTGATTTTTCTCACCGGCGGTGTGGGATTTGTGGCGAAACCAGTTTGCTTTCTGCTGAAGCTGCTGTATGACCTCTTAAAACTCATGGCGTACGGACTGCGGGATTTCATTCCGTTTTTGTTTCCCACCGGCTGGAAGCTGCTGCCTATGCTGTGCGGCATTCTGCTGTTGTTCGTGTTGCTAATTTTCTACACCAAACGGAGCCGGAAAGCCGTGTCGCTGGCGATTGTCATTTCCTTTGGAATCCTGCTGGCAGGGCAGGCAGTCTATCGGGCAAGCGAACAGCGTTGCTTTCTGGTCACAGTTCTGGGGCAGAAACAGGAGGAAGTGGTAGTCGTCACCTATGCCGGAAAAACCGATGTGATCGACCTGACCGGCGACCACCGGAACCCGAAATATGTGGAGGCATACTGTGCCGAACAGGGCATTACCCGTTTGAATACGCTGTGCCTGACGAAATACGCAGACCAGATGCGAATCGCCTATCCGGACGCTCTGTGGGAAATGCCGGTGGCAGAAACCGCGGTGCCGGCAGACTGCTGGATTCCTGCTGATGCAGATTTTATGGGAACAAAGCCGCTGCAAACGGACAAGTTTACAGTGGAGGATACCCAGTACACTCTGACAGAATCTGATGGTATCGTCTGGATCACATTCGGGAATCTGCATTTCTGCGTGGGTACGACCATACAGGAACTGCCCGATACCGCAGATGCGGTGATCTGTACCCGGTGGAATGGTGAGCCAGATGCAATGCCGGAGGAAACCTACGCCAAGGAGGACGCGGTGCAGATACGGGTATATCCTGACGGCAGCTGGAATGTGAATACATTGGGGAAACACTGAATAAAGCTTGCAAGCAGATTGCGTGCAAAGCCGTCAGGCGGGCTTTATGCAGTGTTTCCTTAGGGGAAATACTGAATCACAGAGAAAGGAGGCAGTCCATGCCGATTTGTGAACCGAAACAGCTTTCCGCCCAGATTCGAAAGGGCGAACTGCAAAACCTTTACTATATTTATGGTGCTGATCTGGTGCAGGTGAAACAGCTGACTGCCAGCCTGCTGAAGAAAGCCACCGGCGGCAATCCGGACATGGCACTGACCCGATTTGACGGGCAGAAGCTGGAACTCAAGGCATTGGAAGATGCCGCCCGCCAGTTTTCCATGTTTTCCGCCTATAACTGCATTCAGGTGCATAACCTTGATGCCAACACCCTGCGGGAAGATCAGCTGAAACAACTGCTGGAACTGCTCTCTGATGTGGGCGGTGCCACAGTGC
>ERZ1035032.1441-NODE-1441-length-14766-cov-4.231935_pt1 | contig 14766 bp, 16 predicted proteins | sample MGYA00520693_ERZ1035032 | MGnify/ENA primary metagenome ERZ1035032 (study PRJEB33766, sample SAMN09781740) | gut metagenome | biome: gut microbiome | host: Homo sapiens | place: Madagascar | study: EMG produced TPA metagenomics assembly of the PRJNA485056 data...
CTATAATAAAAATGCAGATGTTTTGCAATAGAATAAAAACGGAGGAATGAAAATGAAGTTATGGAAAAAAGTACTTGCAGCAGTGACAGCCGGCATGCTCTGTCTGGGCTGTGCAGGTGTATCCGGCTTGCAGGGTGTGCTGGGAAGTGTCAGTGCGGTGCTGCCGGTGTGTGCAGCGGAAAATGATACTGCATACACAGTGACAGTTCCGGTGGGAACAAGAACAACGCAGCTGACCTATGCTGTCAATGCCGAGGACACTGTGGAAATTACAGATTGTGAAAATGATGCGGCAGGGGACTTGGAAATTCCGGCAGAGATTGACGGGAAAACGGTGACGAGTATCGGAGATAGTGCTTTTTCTGGCTGCACGAGTTTGACAAGTGTCATCATTCCGAATAGTGTAGCAAATATCGGATATAGTGCTTTTTATAATTGTAAGAGTTTGGCAGAGATTACAATTCCAGGCAGTGTGACCAGCATTGGCGGAAATGCTTTTGTGAATACGCCTTGGCTGGCTGCAAGACAGGAAGAAAATCCTCTGGTAATTGTAAACGGTATTTTGCTGGACGGAACGACTTGTACTGAGGAAGAAATTGTCATACCGAATGATGTAACAAGTATTTGTGGTTTTGCTTTTTGGAAAAATCATATGACGAGCGTTGTGATTCCGGATAGTGTCACCAGTATTGGCAGTTATGCTTTTTCTGACTGTGGAAATTTGAAAAATATTACAATTCCGGATTCGGTTACATTTTTTGGAGAGTCAGTCTTTACGAATACTGCATGGGTAACGTATCGATATGATGAAAATCCGCTTGTGATCATCAACCATATTTTAGTTGATGTGGATCGTGACCAGTGTTCCGGTAAGGTGACGATTCCAGATGGGGTAACCAGCATCGCAGAAGGTGCTTTTGAAAACTGTTCTCGAATAACAGAGATTGCTATTCCGGACAGTGTGAACAGTATTGGCTCATCTGCGTTTTTTAACTGTGCGGCTTTGAAAGAAATTGCGATTCCGGAGGGTGTAACCAGTATTGACGCAGTAACTTTTTATGGCTGTTATAGTTTGACCAGCATCTCTCTTCCAAAAAGTGTAACCTTTATAGGAGAACTTGTTTTTTGCAATTGTATGAACTTGTCAGACGTTTACTATGCAGGAACACCGGAACAGTGGAATGCAATTGCAATCACCGGCGGCAATTCCACTGATAATTATGACAATTACTTCTTAGTAACTGCTGCGATTCATTTTGCTGACGGCACTGTGACAAAACCTGCCGATGTAGTTGCCGGCGACATTGACAAGAACGGTGATGTTGATTCCACCGACATTTACTACGTTTTGTACTATGTGGCAAACATTGCTGTAGGCAATGACGGTGAATTGAGTACCAAGCAGATCGCTGCCGCAGATGTGGACGGCAATGGCACGGTAGATTCCACGGACATCTACTACATGCTCTATTACGTGGCACTTCACGGAGCCGGCATGCAGAAATCGTGGGAAGAAATTCTGGCAAAGTGATTCTTTTATAGCATATCCGCAATTAAAAACCCGACCTCTGCATACAATTGCAGAAGTCGGGTTTTGTCTTATACTGTTTTGTATAGCACTGCCTTTATTCAGTGTTTCCTTTACTTCTTCGAAATGCCCTTTACCCACCGCAGGATCTCAGCCTCCGGTGTGACCAGACGGTCTTCGTTGAATCGAATATTCAGCCCTGCCTTTACCGTGGCTGTGGGGCAGGCTTCGGCAATGTCGGCAAATGTGTGCCCCAGCCAGCCGCCGTTCGTGGCAAATGGATAGATCACTTTGCCGGAAAAGTCACTGCTCTGGAGCAGTGTCCGCATTGCTGGTGCGTAGGTGTACCACCAGACCGGCGTGCCCAGTATCACAGTATCGTAATTTTTCAGGTCTGCGGAAACGGGTTTCAGCTTCGGCGTAAAACCGCTGTTGACTTCCCGCTGTCCCTGCTCGACCACGTCGTTGTAGCTGCCGGTGTAGGGTGTTGCGATTTCGATTTCGCAGAGGTCACCGCCGGTTTCCTGCTGTACCAGCTTGGCGATCTGGCGGGTGTTGCCGCTGTAGGAGTAAAACAAAATCAGCAGTTTCATTCGCCGTAGACCTCCTTTGCCATGCGGAACGCTGCCCACGCTTTCGGCCAGCCAACGTAGAATGCCGCATGGGTGATGATCTCCGCCATTTCAGATGCGGTAATGCCGTTTTTCTTGGCGGATTCCAGATGATACCGGAAAGAGTTGTCTGTCAGTCCCATGGCGATCAGGGAAACAACAGTGACCAGACTTCTGTCCCGCAGGGAGAGTTCTTCTTCCCGCGACCAGACCTCGCCAAAGAGTACATCGTCGTTCAGTTCTGCAAATTTCGGGGCGAATTCGCCCAAGGCATCTCTGCCTGCGGTTTGTTTGATAGCCATATCAGGTATTCCTTTCTTTATTCAGCGTTTTCCAACTTTTCGTATTCTGCATCACTTACCGGCTCGCACCATTCGTTGCTGCAGTTTTCGCCGGGGCATTCCACTGCAATGTGGCTGAACCAGCTGTCCTTTTTGGCACCGTGCCAGTGTTTGACCTCTGCCGGAATGGTGAGTACTGTGCCGGCTTTCAGGCTGACGGCAGGCTTGCCCTCCTCCTGATACCAGCCCTCTCCGGCAGTGCAGATCAGGATCTGTCCGCCGCCCTTGGTGGCATGGTGAATGTGCCAGTTGTTCCGGCATCTCGGTTCAAAGGTTACGTTTGCCAGAAAAACCGGTGCCTTCTCCGGTTCAGTCAGGGGTTTCAGAAACGACTGCCCGATAAAATACTGGGCGTATGTGTCGTTGGGAGCACCGATGCCAAATGCATCAGCTGTTTCAAATGTGGATTTCTCGGTATATTTCATCGAAGATCTCTCCTTAGTCATGCACCTTCAGCTGGTGCAACATTTTTACAAAGTCCGGCTTTGTAATCTCTGCCATATTCTCATATAAATAGTATACCGCAAATTCTCTTGACAGGGAATCCCCGATGTGTTATAATCGTATTAACCAAAAGTTTATATGAGGTGGTGCACATGTATAATCCACAGCTGACAGCGTTTGTTTGTGCGGCAGACTGCGGCAGTTTTACCAAGGCGGCAGAAAAACTGTATCTGTCGCCCACCGCAGTGATGAAACAAGTCAATGCTCTGGAGGCACACTTGCAGATGCAGCTGATTTCCCGTACCAATCAGGGAATTCGCCTGACACCGGCGGGGGAGTCAGTCTATGCAGATGCCAAGTATCTGATAGACTATTCTGCCCGTGCGATTCGCCGGGCACAGCAGCGAATGTCTGACTATGAAAAGACATTCTGCGTGGGTACTTCGATCTTGAACCCTTGTAAACCCTTTGTGGATTTGTGGGGAAAAGTATCCGATCACTTTCCGGAATACCGGCTGAATATTGTGCCTTTTGAGGACGAACACACCACGATCTTGCAGGAGATCTCCGCACTGGGGGAAAAGTTTGACTTTCTGGTGGGAGTCTGCGATTCTGCAAAGTGGCTGCTGCACTGTCATTTTTTGCAGCTGGGTACATACCGGAAATGCGTTGCCGTCCGTGCCGGACACCCGCTGGCGAAAAAGGAAAAGCTGCAAATCTCCGACCTGTATGGGCAGAATCTGATGATGGTGCCCCGCGGGGATTCTGCGATCAACGATCAGATCCACCACGACTTGGAAGTCTGTCACCCGCAGATTCACATTGTGGATACACCGCAATATTATGATATGGGTGTCTTTAACCATTGTGCCCAGACCGATGACGTGCTTCTCACGATCGAGTGCTGGCGTGATGTGCACCCGCTGCTGGTGACGATTCCGGTGGAGTGGGAATATACCATTCCCTACGGCATTCTCTATGCCGTGCACCCGCCGGAAGATGTGGCAGAACTGATCGCACTGGTGAAGGAACAGCTGTAAGACTCCCTTCGCCGGACAGACTGGAGGTATTTATGTATGCAGACATTTTTCGGGGCATTCTGATTCCATTTTTGGGGACCGCACTGGGGGCGGCGTGTGTGTTCTTTATGAAACGCACCCTGTCCACGGGAATCCAGCGTGCTCTGACGGGATTTGCTGCCGGCATCATGACCGCGGCTTCGGTGTGGAGCCTGTTGATTCCGGCAATGGAGCAGAGTGCCGATATGGGAAAACTAGCTTTTTTGCCGGCGGTGATCGGTTTCCTGGTGGGAATCCTTTTTCTGCTGGGGCTGGATCACCTGATCCCGCACCTGCACATGAACAGCAGTGAAGCCGAGGGACCGAAAAGCAAACTGAAAAAGACGACCATGCTGGTGCTGGCGGTGACGCTGCACAACATTCCGGAGGGCATGGCGGTAGGCGTTGTCTATGCCGGCTGGGCATCGGGCAATGTGTCGATCACCGCAGCCGCGGCAATGGCATTGTCTATCGGCATCGCCATTCAGAATTTTCCGGAGGGTGCCATTATTTCCATGCCGCTGCGGGCAGAGGGCGTGGGAAAGGGCAAGGCATTTTTGTACGGTACCCTTTCCGGCGTGGTGGAACCCATTGGGGCGATCCTGACGATTCTGGCGGCAGGGCTGGTGCTGCCGATTCTGCCGTATCTGTTGAGCTTCGCCGCCGGTGCCATGATCTATGTGGTGGTGGAGGAACTGATTCCGGAAATGTCAGAGGCACCCCATTCCAATGTGGGAACGATTTTTTTCGCCGTGGGATTTGCCTTGATGATGACGCTGGACGTGGCGTTGGGATAATGGAAATGACCGGTTTTTGCGGAGAGCAGAAGCCGGTTTTTTGTGGGCGTTTTTCCTTTTTGGAATGGAAATTTTTGAAAAATCATTTGACTTTTTACAGTATCTGTGCTATAATGGAAAAGCAGACATTTTGCAACAAAAAAGAAACGGAGGAATGAAGATGAGGTTGTGGAAAAAAGTGCTTGCCGCCGCCACCGCCGGCATGCTCTGTCTGGGCAGCGTTGGTGCGTCTGGGGTGCAGAGTGTGTTGGAAAGCGTGGGGCATGCACTGATTGTACATGCAGAGGAATCTGTGGCAAACGACTTGACTTTGGTAAGTACTGGAACAACTACAGTGCGTGTAGGTACAAGAACTACTGAATTGACTTATAGTGTGTATGATGATGATACAGTAGAAATTGTGGATTGTGAAGAAGATGCTGCGGGTGATTTAGAGATTCCGGCAGAAATTGATGATAAAGTTGTGAAAAGTATTGGAGATGATGCTTTTTCTCAGTGTGTCAGTTTGACAAATGTCATTATTCCAGATAGCGTGATAAGTATTGGAGAGCGTAGCTTTTCTCATTGTGCGGGTTTGACAGAAATCAATATTCCAGATAGCGTAACACATATTGGCAAAGCTGCTTTTGAAAATTGCACTAATTTGATTGAAATAATCATTCCAGTTGGCATAACACGCATTGAAGAATGGGTGTTTTCTCACTGCTCTAGCTTGACGAAGGTTACGATTCCAGATAGTGTAACAAGTATTGGCGGTCGTGCTTTTTCTGATTGCTATAAGTTGGAAAGCATCACTATTCCAGATAGTGTGACAACCATTGGAGCTTCTGCTTTCTTTTTTTGTAGTCGTTTAATGGAGATTATTATTCCGGATAGTGTAACAAAAATTGGGGGAGATGCTTTTTTCCATACACGTTGGCTGTCAGAACAACAAGAAAAAAACGTACTGGTGATAGTTAATAATATTTTGATTGATGGAACAGCTTGTCCTAGCAATGTTTCTATACCGTATGGAGTAACAAGTATTGGAGATGGTGCTTTTTATGGCTGCAAAATAACAGACATAATCATACCAGAAAGTGTGACGAGTATAGGAAAGTATGCTTTTGGTGGTTGTACTTTAACAGATATTACTATACCCAATAGTGTAACACATATAGGAGAAGGAGTCTTTTTAAATTGTGCAAATTTAGAAGAAATTACCCTGTCTGACAGTGTAACAAATATTGAAAAAAACACTTTTTTTGGCTGTACTAGTTTAAAAAGTATTATTATGGCGGATAGTGTGAAAAATATTGGGGAGTGTGCCTTTGCTTATTGTAGTCAATTGACAGATATTTCTATACCGAATGGCGTAACAAGGATTGAATCACATGCCTTTGAAGGGTGTACTGGTCTAACAAAAATTACTATACCAGAAAATGTGACAAGTATTGATTGGTCTGCTTTCTACATTTGCGACAACCTAACCATTTATGGTTACGCTGATTCCTACGCACAACGATATGCCACTGCAAACAACATTCCATTTGAAGTGATAGATAAGCCAACAACGACTACTACAACAGAGGTGACCACCACAACGACCACCGAACAAACGACAGCTACCACCTCAGAACAAACCACAACTACAACAAAGCAGACCACCACAACTACCACTGAACAAACCACAACTACAAATCAAACCACCAAAACAACCACAAGTCAAACAACAACCACAACCGCAAAACAGACAACCACCACCCAAACCACCACATCTTCCACTCCCACCGAACCCACCGCGATCTACGGTGACATCAACCTTGACGGACGGGTGGACATCACCGATGCGGTCCTGCTGAACAAGGCTTGTTCCGGTACGGTTATGCTGGACAGCACTGCCAAGAAGAACGCCGATTGTAACGGTGACGGCGAAATCGGCAGCGATGATGCAGTGGTGCTTCTGAAATTCTTGGTGCATCTGGTGAATACGCTGCCTTTCAGCGAATAATCCTGTTCCGCACTGGACAACCCGCCGGAAATGTGCTATACTAAAAGTATTCCCAAACCGTTCGTTTCCGGAACGGAAATTCAAAAAGTCAGGAACGTGATGTAAATGAAGCGATTTCAGCAGAATATCCGGAAAGTGGTGCCGTATGTGCCGGGAGATCAGCCGGATTTTCCCGATATGATCAAACTGAATACCAACGAAAACCCCTACCCGCCGGCTCCGGAAGTGCAGGAGGTTCTGGCAAAGAGCAACGCTGAACAGATGCGGCTCTATCCGGACCCCACCGCACACCAGCTGAATGCTGCCATTGCCGAGGCATACGGCGTAGAGGAAGCACAGGTATTCACCGGCGTGGGCTCGGACGACGTGCTGGCAATGATCTTCCAGACCTTTTTCAACAGCGATCTGCCGATTCTGTTTCCGGATATTACATACGCGTTTTATCCGGTGTGGTGCGACCTGTTCCGGATTCCCTACGAGGTGCAGCCCCTGAACGAGAAGCTGGAGATCGTGCCGGAGGACTACTACAAGCCCAACGGCGGCATTGTGTTCCCGAATCCCAACGCCCCCACCGGCATCGCTCTGCCCTCTGCGGCAATTGAGGAGATCTTGCAGCACAATCCGGAGTCGCTGGTGGTCGTTGACGAAGCCTACGTGGACTTCGGCGGGGAAACCGTTCTGCCGCTGCTGAAAAAGTATGAAAATCTGATCATGGTGCAGACGTTCTCCAAGTCCCGTGCTATGGCTGGCGAACGAATCGGCTTTGCCATTGGCTCTGTGGAACTGATCAAGGCTCTGCATGATGTGAAGTATTCGTTCAACTCTTACACCATGAACCGTTCCGCACTGGCTGCCGGAACCGCAGCTGTGCAGAATGCCGCATACTTGCAGGAGATCACCGCCAGGATCGTAAAAACCAGAGAACACACCAAGCAGGTGCTGGCGGAAATGGGCTTCCAGTTTCCGGACTCCAAGAGCAACTTCCTGTTCGTGACACATCCGGACTGCGATGCACACGAACTGTTCGAGGCACTGCGGGAGGCACATATTTTTGTCCGCTGGTTTGATTCTCCCAGAATCCGGAACTATCTGCGGATCACGATCGGCACCGATTCTCAAATGGAATCGCTGTTCGCATTCCTGCGGGCGTATCTGAAAAAGTAATTTCTGTTGGACAGACATCAAAAAGGGGAAGCTTCCCGTGAGAAGCTTCCCCTTTTTCAATAGGAGATACATTTATGAAACTGCGGCGTAATTACCGCAGGGGGAGAACCTGTGAATGGACAGATCCCAGCAGGTTTACTGGATCTCGATCTGTTTTACTTCCGGCTTTGCCGGCTGCTTTTTCGGCAGTGTCAGGGTCAGCACGCCGTTTTCATAGGCGGCATCAATGTGTTCCACATCGACATTGCTGATGTCCAGCCGCTGCAAATACTTGCAGAAGCTGCGTTCCCGCTGTAAATAGGTGCCCTTGCTTTCGGGCTGTTCTGCCGTCTTTGTTTCGCCGGATTCGCCGTCCTTCTCGGGGGCTTCTTTGTTCTGTTTCTCTGCGGTATGCTCTGCCGCAATTGTCAGAACATCGCCCTCCAAGGACAGCTTGATTTCCTCTTTCCGGAACCCCGGCATGTCGGCTTCCAGCACATAGCTGTCACCGGTATCCCGCAGGTCGGTTTTCGGCACTTTTGTGATCTCTGTGTCTTTCAGAGAATTCCACAGTGTGTTTGCAAACGGTTGAAAAATGGTCATCATAAGTCATTCCTCCTTGGAATTATCTCCAGCAGTCCATGCTGCTGTTCTTTCTTTGTTCTGTATGCTGTGAAAACAGCACTTTTTCTCTCTATCTATTTGTCGTGCTCTCTTTGTGCGGTATTGCCTTAGTGGATTTCCAGCTGACGGGAAACCGGAGCAGCCGGCTGCTTTTTCGGCATCGTCAGTGTCAGCACGCCGTTTTCATAAACTGCATGGAGTTTGGAAGTGTCCACATTGCTGATGTCCAGCTTCTGCTCATAGGAGCTGGTGCTGCGTTCCCGACGGAGATAAGTGCCGTCTTTTGCCTTTTCCTCCTCGGTTTTTTCCTTGTGGACGGCGGACAGTGTCAGAGTGTCGCTCTCTACGCTGATCTTGATCTCGTCCTTCTGGAATCCCGGCAGCTCTGCTTCCAGCACGTAGCTGTCACCGGTGTCCCGAATGTCGGTCTTGCAGGAACTCATCGCTGCGGACTTTTCGCCGAAGAATTCATTCTCCCAGTCCCGCATGGAACGGAACAGGTCATAACCGGTACGTTCAAAAGGTGTCAAATATGTCATCATAAAGCATTCCTCCTATGCATGGTGTTCTGATTTTGTGGTTTGCGGAACGGTGCTGACCGGTTTGCTGTTTGCTTCTTCCGGAGCTCCTTTCCGTTTACAAGTATCATATTACCCCCGCTGTGTGAAAGTTCAAGGTCGGTTCTGTGAAAACTAGATGAAAATTAGCACTCTTATCAAAAGAGTGCTAACAAGTGCTAATGATGAGTGCTAACTCTGCAAATGAGTATTGAAAAGAAAAACGGGCACAGCATGCTGTACCCGTTTGCAATATTTGTTTCCAACCAATCCGGCTTTTCAATGTGAGATCACTTAAACTGATATACGGCGATATTTTCAAAGCCGTCCAGCAGGGTGTCCATTTTGCGGAATGCAATGGCAGTTCCCTTTGCCACGCAGTGAATGGCATCTTTGGCGACTACGCACTTGACCTGCAAAGTTCGTTCTACCAGCTTCCGCAGACCGCCCAGCATCGCACCGCCGCCAGCCATGAGCACACCGTTTTCGTAGATGTCACCCACCAGTTCCGGCGGGGTTTCTTCCAGAACCGTCTTGATTGCTTCGATGATGTCGGCGATCACATCTTCCACGGCTTCAAAAATTTCCAGTTCGCTGATCTCCTGCATCTCCGGCAGACCGCTGACCAGATTCCGTCCCTTGACCCATGATGTCACATCGGCTCTGGGATCGTACAGGTTCGTCATTTCGATTTTCAGCCGTTCCGCAGTGCGTTCGCCGATCAGCAGCTTGTATTTGGTCTGCATGTAGCGGATAATTGCCTGATCCAGCGTGTTTCCCGCCGCACGGACGGAGTGAGAGGTGACGATGCCGTTCATGGAAACGATCGCCACGTCAGTGGTGCCGCCGCCGATGTCCACGACCATGTTGCCCCGTGCCTTGCCGATGTTCACGCCGGCACCGATCAGGGCGGCAATGGGCTCATCGATCAGGTATGCCTTTCGGGAGCCGGCACTCATGGCAGCTTCCACGACAGCACGCTTTTCCACGTCTGTGATAAAGGACGGCACACAGATGATGATGCGGGGCTTGGTGAGTCGGTGGCCGGTGACCTGTAAAATGAATTCGCGGATCATGTACTGTGTCATGCGGTCGTCCGAAATGACACCGCCGGACAGCGGGCGAATGACCTCAATATAATCCGGTGTTTTTCCGATCATCTGATAGGCACGCTTGCCCACTGCAAGTACTTCTTTGGTGTGGGTGTGATAGGCAATGGCAGAGGGCTCGCTAAGCACGACACCCTTTTTTCCTAAGGTGATGACCGTGTTTGCCGTTCCTAAGTCGATACCAATATCTGTTTTGCTCATAGCGATTCCTCCTGTTTCTGGGTGTCCTTGATTTCTCCGTCTGGTTCGTCAGACTGGGAAATCGGAAGTGTCTGCGTGGGCTTCTGCTGTTCCAGCATATCCCGCAGACAGGTATATCGATTCATACGGCGGTTGTTGTCCACCATTTGATAAATGACGTTTTGAGAGCCGATCAGGATCAGCAGCCGTCTGGCTCGTGTGACGGCTGTGTACAGCAGATTTCGGTAGTACAGCTTCGGGAATCCGCCCAGCAGGGGCATGACGACCGCCTGAAATTCGCTGCCCTGACTTTTATGTACGGTGACAGCATAGGCAAGTTCCAGCTGATCCAGCTGTTCAAAGGGATAGGTGGCACGTCTGCCGTCAAATTCTGCAATGACTTCCTGACCTTGCCGGTTGATCGCACGGAGATACCCGATGTCCCCGTTGAAAATGCCGGTGCCGTTTTCGCCGTCCTTGTGCCAGATGATGTCGTAGTTGTTCTTGATCTGCATCACCTTGTCGCCCTCCCGAAAGGTGTACAGGATCGAACGGCATTCCGGCTTGTCCACGGATTTGGGGTTGAGTACCGCCTGTAGCTGCTGGTTCAGTTCAATGACACCCATGCTGCCCTTGCGGGACGGGGTGATGACCTGAATGTCCTCCATAGGGGAGTAGCCATAGGCGTTGGGCAGTCTGGTTTTCACCAAGTCCAGCATCAGCTGTGTTGCGTCCTTTTCCTGTAACCGCTGGAAGAAGAAACAGTCGCTGTCCTTGCGGGACAGGTCGGGGTGTTCGCCCTGAATGATTTTGTGGGCGTTGGTGATGATGCTGCTTTTCTGTGCCTGCCGGAAAATTTCTTTCAGAGCCACCACCGGCACTCTGTCGCTGTGGATCAGATCCCGCAGCAGATTGCCGGCTCCCACAGAGGGCAGCTGGTCGCAGTCGCCCACCAGAACGACCTTGCAGCTTAGCCGCAAGGCACGGAGCAGGTGCTCAAACAGCAGCACGTCTACCATGGACATTTCGTCCACGATCATTACATCGCAGTCCAGCGGGTTGTGTTCGTTGTGCTGGAACCGCATGTTGCCGGACATGTCGTATTCCACCGCCAGCATGCGGTGAATGGTGCTTGCCTCGTAGCCAGTGAGATCAGAAATGCGGCTGGCTGCCCGACCGGTGGGGGCGGCGATCATCACGCGGTAGCCCTGCTTTTCGTACAGCTCGATAATGGCATTCAGCGTGGTAGTTTTACCGGTGCCGGGGCCGCCGGTGAGGATCATGATGCTGCGGGAAAGGGCAGTGACAATGGCTTTTCGCTGCAACGCCGCATACTGCATGCCCTGTTCCTGCTGCTGTGTATCGATCATTTTTTCGAAGATCTCCTGATCTTCCGGTGCACTGAAATCCTGTATCACACCGATGCGGTCGGCGATATAGCGTTCCGCAATGTAGTAGTCCTCCAGATAGACAAAATCCCGTCCGTTCTTTTCGTAGACGTAGAGGGTGTGGTCTTCCAGTGCTGCCGCATAGGCAATTTCAAATTCCGCCTCGTTGACCTGCAAATACTTGCACGCCGTAGGACGGAGCCGATCCAGCGGCAGGCAGGCGTTGCCGCCGTTGGTGTTGTACTGCAAAATATAGCAGATGCCCGCCTGTATCCGCTGGGGAGCATTGTGGGCAAACTGCATTCCCTGAGCCACGGCATCGGCTTTCTGGAAGTCCAGTTCCACGCCGGAGCTGCAAAGCAGATAGGGGTTGGCGGCAAGCATGTCCATGGCACCGGTGCCCCAGTGCTGATAGGCACGCATGGCATATTTGGAACGAATGTCATACTGCGACAGAAACAGCATCAGTGTCCGCAGGGAAAAGATCTGCCGGACTTCTGCGGCGATCGCTTCGCACTTTTTCGGGGAGATGCCCCGAATCTCCAGAAGACGGGTGGGCTCCTTTTCCATGATCTCCAGCGTTCTGTCCCCGAAGTTTTCCACGATTTTTTTCGCCAGCGACGGTCCGATGCCTTTGATCGCACCGGAGGAAAGGTATCGCTGGATATTGAAGGCATCTGCCGGCAGCTTGCGTTCCCAGTACTGTGCCCGAAACTGCATGCCGAAACGGGGGTGCGTGGTGTATTCACCGTCTACCGACAGCCGTTCGCCTTCTTCGGTTTCTCCCATTTCGCCCACCACAGTGACCAGTGTGCCGTCTGCGTCCAGTTCCAGTACGGTATAGCCGTTATCCGGATTGCAGTACAGCACGTTTTCCACAGTGCCTTCCAGGTGCAGCGTTTTTCTTTCGTTTGGTGTCACTGCGGGTCCCTCCTTTGACAGCGGCAGCGGGCGTTCTGCATTGCTTCTACGGCTGCCGGAATTTGGCTCTCCTGTGGGCGGGAGAGTACACTTCTTTTATTATACCTGTTTTTTCGACAAATTGCAATGACTTTTTTCACAATCTGTGCCGCTTCCAAAAATTTTCGTCAACTCCGACAGACGGCAATAGCAAAAGTCCTTGTGCCGGCTGCAAAACGCTGTACATGCCGGTTCCAGCGAGCCGTCCGGTGTCGCGTCCACCAGCCAGACTGTCCGCACCATGTCGCGGTCCGTCCACGTCAGCTGTGCCGCCAGTGCTGCACATTGTGTTTCCCACTGCTGTGGATTTTCCAGCAGGGCAAGGGTCGCCATATGTCGGGGCAGCTCATGGGAAAACAGCCGCCGGCACAGTCCCAGTGCTGCCAGTGCCGTGATTGCCAGCAGCCCGAACACCAGCAGGCAAACCAATCCGTTCATCTGTGACACCTCTCTTTCAGGGAACGGTAAATATCCCCACTGTCGGCGGGAACAGACTGAAGATCCCGAAGCAGACGGCAACGCCTGCAAACAGCAGGATCCCCAGCCATGAACCGCCTTTGGCGTGGGGCGTGTGTTTCCATGTCCAGAATGCCGTCACTGCCGCACCCAGCACAAATGTGAGAATATCTGCCCAGAGCCAGTGCCTGCCGCAGATGCCGGTATAGGTGTAAAAGAGGGCAGTAATGGTCAGCATGCCCAGCAGTGCTCCCTCTGCCCGTGTCAGGACGTAGCCCTTCCAGCGGTGTCCTACCCAGATGTACTCCCAGACGGTGTAGACCAGCACCGGAAAGAACAACAGTTTCAGATGTTCCCACGGACTTTCGCTGATCGCGGCATACAGTCCCACGACCCGATTTTCTCCTGTCCAGCCGTATAAAAAATGGAGCACTGTCCCAAAGACAATGCTCCATAGAAATCCGATCCAGACACTTCTGCGGAATTCCTGCATCACGCATCACCTCAATACCAAGGTATGCAGCATGCCGGAATCTGGTGCATGAGAGTCTGTTTCGCATCTTCCTACACGCATCTTGCGTGCATATTTTCCGAGATATTTCGGGAAAAATCTGACGACGCAATCTGCATGCGTCAGATACGAAACAGACTCTTAGATCTGTTCTTCTGCCGGTGCTTCCAGCCCGAACTTTCTCCGGACTGCATCAACGATCAGGTCTGCCGTGCCCTCTACGCCCAGCAGATTGCTGTTGAGAAACAGGTCGCGGTAACGGGTGTTGTTCACTTCACAGCCGGTGTGCGAACGGTAATATTCCGCCCGTGCCTTGTCCACTTCTTCAATGATTCGCTGGGGTTCTGCGGTGGCAAGCCCCAGCGTCAGAATACTGTTGCGGATTCTTGCCTGATAGGGGGCAAAGATGTAGCAGCGTATTACGTTTTCCCGCTCCCGCAGCAGATAGTCCGCACAGCGGCCGATGATGACACAGTTTTCTGTTTCGGCGTGCTGTAGCACTAACTTGCTCTGTACCTCAAACATGCGGTCCTTTTTCAGAGAACTGCCGATGCCCAGCGGGTACGCCATTTTATAGTAGCCGGAGGAACTCATGCCGTTTTTGCTGAACTCCACCAGAGAGTGCAGGGTGCTGTCGATTTCCTCTGCCTCTTTTTCCAGTACATTTCTGTCGTATAGGGGAATGCCCAGCTTTTTTGCCGTAGCAATGCCGATGTCCCGCCCTCTGCTGCCGAACTGCCGTGTAATTGTGATCACATAATTTTGCATGGATAAAAGCCCCTTTCTCTTTGAAAATCGTATGATATTGCTTATCATATTCATGATACCACAAACTGTTCCGTTTGTAAAGATGGAATATTACACGAGAAACACTCTGGAATTTTGGAAAACTTGGCAGTTTTTCGGCGGAATCTACGCTTTTGCAACAGACTCGAAAAAACATGCAGGATTCTGCCGGCGTGTTTGTCCGGAACCAGCTTTTTTCGGAAATATAAGGTAATACCGCACAAAGAACGTCTGGCGACTTTGCACGCCATCTGCTTGCAAATTTCCCTTCAGAGCCTGTTTC
>ERZ1035032.1444-NODE-1444-length-14743-cov-3.213371_pt1 | contig 14743 bp, 16 predicted proteins | sample MGYA00520693_ERZ1035032 | MGnify/ENA primary metagenome ERZ1035032 (study PRJEB33766, sample SAMN09781740) | gut metagenome | biome: gut microbiome | host: Homo sapiens | place: Madagascar | study: EMG produced TPA metagenomics assembly of the PRJNA485056 data...
CCTTCCGGAAGATGCTGGATAACGTCGTTTGCGATTTTATTTTTTGAGCCTTGGTATGGTATTCCATATCTCATTTTTTCCTCCTAACAAAAAACACTTAAAAGTTTTACACTTCCAAGTGTTTTTTAAAAAAAATTCAACCCCGACATGGTACGCATTGTGAAGAGGCGTGTCGGGGTCTATCTCATCTTTTCTGCAAGTTAGATTACTTCGCCGCGAGCACATAGCAAGCTCTTATTGTCTGCGGACCGGCATAACCGTCGATGGTTATGCCTGCGGCACGCTGTACCTGCTTGGTTGCGGTCTTTGTTCCTGCGCCGAAGATTTCATTATTGTCAACACCCTGAGCGATGATACCTTTCTCCTTGAGCAGTGCAAGAAGCTGCTTGTAAGAATAGACAGCAAGGTTTCTGTCGCCCTCCTTGAGGTAATCCTTGAGGTTCGGAGCTTCGATCTTTACTGTTCCGGTTGTCGGCTTGCTCGGCGTGGTGGGCTTTGATGTGTTTGGCATTTTAACACCGAGATACTTTGCAACGCCGTCAGCGATTGCATAGCCGAACACCTTGCGCTTGGCTTCGGTATTGATGATCTGAATGTCGGTTGCGTTGTCGATGAATGCACACTCAACAAGCACCGCCGGAGCGTCTGTCATGCGAATCATGCCGAAATAGTCAGTACCGTCATCATCAACTCTCGTCTTAATACCTCTTGTGTTCTGACGGATAGCAAGTGTAGCGTCCACAATAGACTGTGCGAGCTTCTTGCCGTTCGGGGAAACGTGGGAGTAATAAACCTCCGAGCCGTCACCGCCGCCTGCGTTGATGTGGATATCCATACATACATCAGCCTTGAACGCATTGGAAGCGGCAACCTTTGAATTGATTGACGAGTCGCAATCGGTTGTGCGGCTGATCTTTGTTTCAATGCCATACTGCTTCAAACGCTCATTGCAATATTTGCCGATTGAAAGTGTCAAGTCCTTTTCCTTGAAGCCGTTGCCGACAGCTCCGGAGTCATAACCGCCGTGACCAATGCCGACATATACTCTCTTAGCCATTGTCGTCACCTCCGTTTAGGATATTGTCAGCCGTCTGTGCGTTCTTGGTGAAGCTGTTATTCTTCCACCATGCGACGATTGATGCTCCGACGGTGAATATGTAAGTCACATACTCCTGCCACCGGTCAATATCGATCGCTTCGCTTCTCTTACCGAGGATAACGGCAAGCTGGCTGATGAGGGCGAGAACAAGAACGAGAGTTCTCGCCCAGGTCTGAGCTGTAACGCCCTTGAGATTGATTTTTTTCATGATGATTCCTCCTTATTTGGTTAAGAATGTAATTAAAGCCGTAATTATAGCGTTCACAATTCCGGTCACAACGACCGCGATAACCGTGTCCGATATTTTGTCGGCTCTTTTCTTGGCTGATTCTGCCGGCTGATGTTCAACGTCCGTCAAACGTGCCGAAATGTCGTCAAGCTTATTATTGTTCTGCTCAAGCATTTCTCTGTTGTCCGCCGTCTGATTGGCTATCTTTTCAACCGCAGTTACAAGTTTCCGGAACTCTTTTTGTTCGTCCTTTATTTCTTTGATATAGTGAAACAATGTCACGTTCTCGCTTTCGAGCTTTGCAATTCGTTCCTCTGTCGATATGTTTTCGCCCATCCTCTCACCTCACATCAGCCCAATTGCTTTAAGAATTACGGCACAGATCGGCAGAATCACATTAAATGCGATCGCCGAGCCTGCGACATATATGATTATGTCTATGAGTTTGTTTCCTGTTGGCTGTAACATGATTATTCCTCCTTATTTGCATCGTAGCTGCCCTCAACACCTAAAATGTTAATGCCCTTGCGGATGTTTTCGGGTTTAATGTTCTCGTCAATGGTGGCATCGACTGCTTCAACCGTAAGAGCCGCAATGCCACTAAAAGGCCTACCGCTGGTCGATATCTTGTCGGTATCCGCAGCTGTGTATGTTTTGGTTTCTCTTGCCGGCTTGACTGCAAAGCTTGTATGCTCGGGTTCGGGCACATCAACATCAACCGCTGTCCAGTATTCGGGCGGAGCGGCTGTTCCGTCAGGATTATCTCCCGGGATCGTATTTGGATAATGACCGCTCGACATCACTTTGAGTGTGTTTGGCCTAAGTGCCTTGACAGTCACTTTTGATATTGCATTCCTACCCTCGGGCGGCAGAATTGTCCTATCAATCAAAGACACATCATCAACCGTGACTTCCCCTGCATTTAGCACAACTGATGTGCCAAGATGTTCAATCATCTCGTCAAACGTTGCTTTCGAGAAATCTCCGCCGAGAGATTTTGACATCGCCGCTGCAAGTTTTAATCGGCATTCTTCTGCCGGATTTTTGCCCGAATCGTTGATTCTCGGAAAAAGCATAAAGCGGCATGGGCTTGATCTCCATTTTTCACCGTTGTCGTTGGTTGCTAAAACTTGCGCTTTAAAACAATTTGCCGTCAAAATAACCGAGGGTAAAAGTAATGTTCCGTTTTCAATTGGCAAAACATAACTTTCCCCTTTTACTTCTGCGACAAAATAATGCTGCCAATCTCTGATTTCCTCTGGAAAGCTAAATGACAAAGTAGTCACATTGTTTTCTCCGATTGTTCCGATGATATATTTGGAACATATCATCTGTCGATTTTCCTTAACTGTTATTTTAATTTTCATCCGTGGTTGCCTCCTTTTTCGCCTTGAAAGATATTCCGCAAAGCGACAGATTTGCGCCTGAAAAAGCCTGTGCAAGTCGCACCGCTCCGTCTGTCTGAACTTTGATTGTGCCAAAAAGCTCAATCGCTGTCGGACGATAGCCCTCCGGCAAAACAAAAAGTGTAGTGCCTGAGCTCGCCGTTCCGCCCGACATGACACCCGACAGGTGCACAATGCCGCAGCTATCAATCCAGTAAGATGTGCTTCCGTAACCGGCCGCATTATTCCATGAGTTTAACAAGCTCGGTGATTTAACTTCTTCTTGTATGATTCTACCTGACAGTTTTGTATTTTGTCCGACAAAAGAGATATGCTCCTCAAACGGGTTTAACCTTTCGTCAAGCGTGCCGCTCGAAACGTATTCGCCCTGCAATTCCTGTACATCTTTTTTGATGAGCGCATAGTTGTTTACAACGGTTGCAACGTTATTGCCGATTTTGGAAAGACTTTGCTGCACCTTTGCTATTGCAGATGCCGAGTTTGCTGACCTTTCGGTAAAGCTTTTAAAGGTTGAGCCAATCGTCAAAGAGTCGGATGCCGGGTTCGTCGCCGAAAGTGACATCTTTCTGACAAGATATTTTGAGTTAAGACCATGTGGCACAGAATAGATCGGTACCCATATACCAACTTCAAACGGTGCAAGCGTTGCATCAATGCCGGCTAAATCCGCCGCTTTAAGCTCTATAGAGTTTTCAAGCAAAATTCTTTGACTGAGCGCTGATTTTGCCTTAGTCAAAAGATTTTTTGCATCTTTTACGTCGTCCCATGTTTCACTGTCAAAAATCCAGCCGTATTGAGCAACGCCCGATACGCTGTATACGTAGTCGTTTTTTTTCCGTATTTCTCCGGACGTTTCATCGGCAAGAGAAGAGATCCCAAGCCGCTTGTCTCCCTCTTTGTCACCTTTAGCGCCGAGAGGAATTAACGCCGTTACAACATTTTCCCCTCGGATTTCCTTTTCGGCGTCGAGTAGATTTTCGCCGAAATTTATTGATTGCGAGCTTACTTCGGCAAGCTCGGCAAGATAATCAATATAATTTCCGTCGGATTCATGACGAACTCTCAAAAATCCGCCCATAGTTTCCACAAGTTTTTTATTGATGGCATCTAATGTTTTTGAACAGTCGCTGTCGGCTCTAACGATGTAATTGTTTGCGTCCTTAACAGTTATTTCCCCAACTTTAAACCGTTTCACCTCGTCGACTTGGTTGTTGTGTTTGGAAATAAAATAAGTAAAAAGAGCTTCGACGGTTGTGTGCTTGTCACCGCTCTGAAAATCATATGGACGTTGAATGGAATCGTTAAGGAAAGCAAGCTCTCCCTCGCAAGTCAATTTTTGGTTGTTGTAAAAATCATACTCGCTGTTGAGGATTCGGCCCCGAAAGAGGATTTTGCCGTCGCGCACAAACTTAACAATGGACTTAAGCTTATTAAATGTACCATAATAAGGGTTGCTCGGCGGAACAGTAAAAACGTAGCTTCCTGATTTGTTAAGCTCAAGGTTAAGCTTGTCCTGCATTATAACAAGCTCGTCTACCCTTGGATCGTAGATTGCATTATCATCAACAAAAACTTGACAAATCATAAATCCGCCTCCTGCCATTCAAACATAACTTCGCTTTCAGCTGTTAGGTAAATTTGATTTACTCCGCTCGCAAGGATTAAATCAGGCAATATATATGTACCTTTTTCGAGTTCCTTTACCATACTGCCATAATAAATTGAGGCAGTGGCAGCGACGGTAACCGTCGGTACACACGTTTTGCGCCCTTGATTGTAGAGCCGAATCGGGTCATGCTGATATGATTTAGCCGGTAAGATGAGATATGTTTTTTCCCTGGCATATCTCCACGGGTCAGCCGTGACGGAAATTTGAAAAGTACCGTAAGCTAATCCGTTTGTGATGTTTTCAACTTTGCAACGACCTACAAAATAATGCTGCGGATCGTCGTCCGTGATAATCATGTGTCTCTTGCCGTGGATGAGCTGCACGATTTTATTGAAAAGCTCCTCTCGCTCAAGGTATGTACCCTCGGAGGCTGAAAAAGAAAAACTTAGCGGTCGGTTTTTGTATTTTACATCGCCGAACGCTTCGGTGTAGTCGAGCGCACCGTCACGGCCGTCGACTTCAACATAATTTTCTTTAATCTCGGCTCTGGGGATTGACTTTGCGGTTAAAATCAATCCCCAATCGATGGCAGTGTGAAAATCTGTAAAAGTTATACCTCTGTTCATTATGCGCCCCTCGCTTTCAATCCGTATTTGTTGGAAAGTGCAACGTCAAACTGATCGACAGTTTCACCGACAAACACGCCCGAATCCAACATTATAGCTTTTTTCGCCGCTTCAATGACTTTTGGCATGTACTCGTCCATCTTGTTAACAAGTGCGTCAAGCCTGCTTGATTCTGCGCTAATGTTTCCGCTAAAGGTTGTGTTAAGCTGCCGTTCGATCGTTGCTCCATTAATTTGACCTGCCGAGTTAAGCAGGTCGGCGCTTAAGCGATCCATGGCGTTAATCGGCTCATTTGCATTGTCTATGATACCGCCTGCAAGACCTTTGTCGAGCATTTGACCCATCCAGTGGGTTTTTGTTGACGGCGAGTGGACGCCGAAGCCATCTTTAATGCCTTTTAGGATGCTGTTCGCCCATCCGGAGATTTTGTTCTTAAGCCATTTTCCGGCATTGAGAATTCCCTCCCAAAGTCCTTGAACGATATTCTTTCCGATGTCAAGCATTCTTTTAGGAAGAGATTTAAAGCCGTTGGTTACACTCTCAACCGTATTTTTGGCGCCCTCTCGGCCTTTTGCAATAAGGTTTGTTACCCAATTTGAAACATTATTAATCGTATTTGTTAGCCATGTGCTAATCGATCCGGGCAAATTTTTAAAAAAGCTTACAACGTTGTTAACAAAATTCGTTCCCGCTTCAACTGCTTTGTTGGCTGTGTCGATTCCGAATTGCTTTATCTTTTCAAACGTCGAAGATAGCCATTCCCCGATTTTGCCCGGCAGCTCGGTAAAAAATGTTACAACTTGATTCCAAGCGTTTGAGAGTGTTTCGGTTAATGATTGCCATGTTTCAGACAACCATGTTGTAAAGCTATTCCATAAATTCGGGATCGTTTCAGTGAAAAATGTAACAACGAGCCCGGCAATGTAGCCGATTGCGTAACCGATATAGTAAAACGGATTTTCAAAAAATGCTACAAGCGCATCGTAAATCCTTGTAAAGAAGTTGCTTATGTTTGTAAAGATATTTTCAAACCAGCCCGAAATCGAAGCCCAAATATTTGTGAAAAAATCGCCAATATTTGAGATTGCTTCGCCGATCCACGATGAAATGGACGTCCAGAGATTCGTCCACCATTCGCTGATTGAAGTCCAGATTGGATCAAGTATACTTTCTTTGAGCTTTGATCCTAACTCGCCAAGCACCGCTATAACGGCACTGATTATTTCTGGAAGCAATGCAACGAGATCGGGAATAATTTCCGGGATTGCTTCTAAAATTGCGCCAAAAAGCTTTATACCGGCATCAAGCAGCACCGGCAAGCTCGACATAAGGCATTCAACAATTGCATCAATTATTGTCGGAAGCTGCTCGGCAATAACCGTTATGATCTCCGGCAACGCCTCAACGATTGCCATAAACAGCTTTAATGCGGCATCAATTATCTGAGGAGTGCCATTAATCAAAAAAGCTGTTATACTCTCAATAATCAGCGGCAAGGCACCTACAAGCCGGTCTATAATTTGCGGCAATGCGTCAACCAATGCCGTTACAAGCTCAATCGCAGCATTAATCAGCTGTGGGGTGGCTGTGAGAAGAGCGTCGATGATGTCCGGAATAATGTTGACTATGGTTGAAATCAGCTGTGGCAAGCTTTGGCTTAATCCGTTTATGACGGCAGTCAAAACATTTAAAGCCGCCGTTAGGATTTGCGGAAGCATTCCAACAACGGTATCAGCTATTGAGACAGCAAAATCAGCAATGGCAGCCACAAGCTCGGGTAAAAGTCCGACGACCGTTGAAAGAATCTGCGAAAACAATTCTGTAGCGGAATCGAGAATTGACGGCAAAAGTGAGCCGAGAGCCTCAATTATTGCATTTACTGCCGTTGGCAAAGTCGAGATGATATTTTGTATAACCGGCGTGATATTTTTAAGCACCGTTTTAAAAGCATCAACTACATTGTCGGTTAACATCTTAACGTCCGCATCGGCATCTCCGAGACCTGCGATGAGATTACCGACAGCCGACTTCAACGAGCCGATTGAGCCTTGGATCGTTGTTGCGGCTTCTTTGGCTGTCGTGCCGGTGATGCCAATTTCCGTCTGTATGACGTGGATTGCAGAATAGACATCATTTAGATTTTCAATGTCATATTTTTGGCCTGAAATCTTTTGAGCATCGGCGAGAAGCCTTTCCATCTCTTTCTTTGTACCGCCGTAGCCCAGTTTAAGGTTGTCAAGCATGGTGTAGTTTTGCTTTGCAAATCCTTGGTAAGCGTTTTGGATTGAGGAAATGTCCGTACCCATTTTATTGGCGTTGTCGGACATATCGACAATCGCTGTATCTGCGGCTTTTGCGGCCTTGACTGTATCCCCGTTAAGAGATGATATGAGTGACGCCGAAAATGAAGTCACCGTATCCATGTATGTATTTGCAGACATTCCGGCGGTCTTATACGCCATGTTGGCGTTTTTAATGACCGTATTCTGCGCTTTTAAAAGATTGTTGTAATCGTTTTCTGCCGCCTTGCTCGACTTTCCGACACTTTTGGCATATTCGTCGAGGCTTTGTCCTCCTGCACCGAAGAGCGTTTCAACACCGCCTATAAGCTGCTCCTGTTCGCCGTAGGCTTCGATGACTTCTTTTGTAAGCTTTAATGCCGCTGCACCGACGGCAGCACTGGCGGCGGCAACGGCCACCGTTACATTTTTCAAGGTTTCTTTCAGCTTGCCGGATGATTTTTCGGTGTTTTCATACGACTTATCAAGTTTATTTGCAGCTTCTTCGGCTTTACGCATCTTCTCTTGATTTTCGTTGAATTCTCCCGAAAGGCTCTTAATTTGGCTTGCTAAAGCTTTGGCCTCGGAGCTGTTTTTTCCTTGGGTGGCTGCAACCTCAGCGTATCTCTCTTTGAGCTTGGAAAGTGCCACGCCCTGCTTTTCGACACTGTCTTTAAATGTGTCTGCTGATTTTTCAACGGTTTTATAAGTCTTATCAAGTTTGTTTGCCGCATCTTCAGCTTCCTGCATTTTTTTCCGATTGTCGCTAAGCTTTGCGGAAAGATTTTCTATTTGACTCGCTAAGGCTTTGGCTTCGGAGCTGTTTTTACCCTGGGTCACAACAACCTCGGCGTATTTTCCCTTGAGCTTTGACAACTCCGATGTTTGCTCTTCGATAGTCGAGCGGAGTGTTTTAACCTTTTCGCCGCTTTTTCCGAGATTCTCGATTGCTTTAGCTGTTCTTTCTGCCTGTTGCTCGTCGCTTTTGAGCGAGTTGGTTGTCGCAATTATTTCACGCTGGAAAGCTCTCAGCTGATCTTCCGAGATCTTTCCCTCCTCAAATTGCTTTATAACCGACTTTTCAGCCTCTTTCAAAATGTCAAGCTTATTCTTTGACTCATCAATGGCGGCCGAAAGTATTTTCTGCTTTTGGGCAAGAAGTTCGGAATTCTGAGGATCAAATTTAAGCAACTTGTTGACGTCTTTAAGCTCGTCCGACAAATCTTTGGAGTTTTTTTCAACATTTTTAAGGGCTTTTTCAAGCTCGGTAGTATCGCCGCCGATTTCAACAGTCAAGCCTTTTATTTTTTTTGCCACTTATTTCATCCTTTCTTCCCAAATTTTTCACGCAAAGCAGCACGATCAGGCTCCGTTTGCTGCATGCGCCAAGCGTTGTCGAGGTATTCCTGGCCTTTTTCGTGCGGCTCATTAAATAGATAAAAGCGTCACGGCGCAAGCTCAGAAAATCAAGGTAATTGAGCTTTCCAAGCTCGGCAAAGTTTAAACCTGTGTAATCTGCTGTGATTTTTTCTTCCCAGGTTTCGATAAAAAATTGATGTCCGCCCCTTTCCTCCGGCATGGGATAATAGGGCAAACTCAGTTTTTTACTTTTGTAAGCTCGTTAATAAATTCCCTATATGCGTTGAAGAAGAGAACGAGATCTTCGAACTCCATTGCATATACGCTTTTAAGCTCTTCAGCCGTAACTTTGCGCTGCATACGGTTACAGCTAAAAAGCTCGGCGGCAACCTCATAGCAAGCGCCAAGTGCATCGGCATCATCGCCGCTTATAACGCTCTGCAGCTCCTTATAGACCGTCTGGAGCTTTTTGATTGTTTCCGCATTCGGCATCACCAGATTAAACACTGTCTGCTTTTCATCCATCATAGTTACGGGAAATGACTGTCTTTTTGCTTTGTTTAAATCTAAAGCTTTCATTGTTTTGCCTCCTTCGCAAAAAAGAAAAGCGCAGAGATAAAATTCCCTGCGCTGTTGTAATCAGTTGTTGTCTATCTCGTAGTAGGTTGAGATATCTGCTTTGGTCGGATTCTCGACCTTAACGTATGTATACGGCTCTTTCGAGCCTGTGCGTGTGAAGTAATCCTTGCCGTCCACGATATCGGTATCTGTTGTTTTCTTATACTTAGTTACGTCAAGCTCCTCAATGAGCTTAATAAGCGTTCCCTCGGAATCGTGCGGAAGTGCCTTAAATTCCGGCTCAATGACTGTACCGGAGTCAACCGCCCACGTTATCGTAAAGCCTGCCTGATTTCTTCCTTTGATGATCACCCAAAGGTTGCCTGTGACTTTATCCTCGTGAAAGAAGCAAATTGCATAACTCTTATTTTTTGCGTTTGCAAGTCCGCCGATTTTCGTGATACGGCGATTGTTTTCAATAGTTGTGCGACCTGTGTCAACAAGCTTTGTGAGCGTTTCGCCATTCCAAGTTAGTAAGCCTGCCTTGAGGATTGCTTCTTCAGATGTGATGATTACCTTCGATACCATGCCGAGGTCATCCTTTTCCTCGTATGTTTCGGCGGTGTATTCAAGCGATGCACCGCCCTTAATCCAACCTAAAAGATTGGCATCAATGCAGATTTCGTCAACGCTTGGCAAGGCTTCATCGAACTCAACCATGTAAAGCTTGCCTGAGCCGAGCGTTATTGTATCTTTGTCTCTTTTATTGCTCATGTTTTTATCTCCTTTCAACGTAAGAAAAAGTGTATATTGTTTCGTAGAACTGTTCTTCTTCAAGCCATACTGTATCAGCACGATCCCATTTGATAGCCCTCTCATCCATTACAGCTTCGAGCGCCCTGCGAGCCTTAAAATCCTGCTTTTCTTCATAGAGCTCGATTGTAACGTCGTGAGAGCGCACATTGTTAATCAAATCGGCACTTTGATCGTTGTCGGCAGAATCAAAGTAAACGGCAAATGTGCCGTGCGGAACTTTGCGAAAAACTGTCGGGCGATTGGTAATTCCTGCTTCATTCAAGCAGATTTCAGCAAGACTATTCATTTTTGATTGCCTCCTCAATCTTCTTTTCATACTCCGGTAACACCTCATTTAAAGCATTTTGCAAAAACGGGTTTGCTTTCGTTCTGCCACCGTTTCGTGTTTGATGTCCGTGTACCAGCAGATGGGTTAGCCGGTACTCAGGGTCTTTAACATACCATGTATAAATGTTGCTTCCCGTAGTTCTCCTTTTCGCTTTATCATAGCTTATTGATCTATAATAATGCTTTCCTCTTCTGCCTCGTGGTGCATTAGCTTTTGTTTGTGCTACAAGCTTTTTTACTGATTCAAGCCCCTTTACGTTAATACGCTCGGTCAAATCCTTGGAATATAACTTAAGCTCAGAATTGATGGCATCAGCTAAGCTTTCCGCTTTAACTGTCTTCGCCATAGGATTCACCTACCAATTTCAAATTTTCTCGGCGATTGTCCATATATAGGTCTGTATCTTTAATGTTAAAGGTGTGACCCCTATATCTAATCCGATAGCTCTGAGTGTTGTACGGTATAGGCTCAAGCTTGTCGCAGTAGCGCAACGCAAACGTCAATGTTTGTGTTGATCGCTCCGCTCCTGCGCTTGAATATTCACTGCCGCCGGTCTTATTGACGGCAGCGTGTGCCTTAAAATATTCCGACCACTCTTCCGTGTCGATATTTAACTTTTCAATGATTATCGGCTTATCAAATACCATTCTACGCCCTCCTCAGCTCCATACGGAGTTGTAAAGAAAGATCGTCCACTATCTTCCGAGTATTCCCGGAAATGGTGGACTGTGTGCCTCTGCTTTCGTATAAATCGGCCACGATCATCAGAGCTAATTCTTTTGCCCTTGGATCGTCAATGGGATAGTTTTCGCCGATAGAGCCGATGAGATAGGCATCGGCTGCTTTTATGTTTCGTTCGACGTTTTTGGCAACCATGTCGTCAGCGTAATCAATGCCAAGATAAGCCAGAGCTTCGTCTGTGCTTACAACGCAGCAACTTTCATTGCTCATAGCCGATGCCCTCCCTTAAATCAAGAATTACCCGACGGATTTTCTGCCGGCTCAGTAGCAGCAGTGACAGTCGTGTCGATGTAGCCGTTGAAATAGGCTTTAGCGTCAAGCTCCTTGTAGTCATCTCTGAGGATGGCTCTGATAAGGGTCATGTTCATTGCAAAAGCGTTGAAAGAGCCGAGTGTCGCCACGTCAGACGCCTTGAGCGTCATAGACTTACGATTGTAACGCTTGATACCCTGCTGGAGGTCGCCGATGATAAACGGTACACGGGTATATGCTCCGTTGCCTGTCTTGACATCTGTTTTAAGCACGGCATTGGGAATTACCTTTACCGGCACAACAACAGAGCCGCAGCGAAGTGTGAGCTTTGCACTGTCGGTCGGATCTGGATTGAGAAGATATCTGCCGTTAGCGTCCTTAAGAGTGTCAAGGTACTGCAAGCCGTCATCATTGGTGATGATTTTAGCTGTACCCTTATAGGCCTGTCCGAGCGTTACATTGACAATCTTTTTAATGCCGTCAATTCCGCCGGAAATCGCTTTAGCACCCTTGGTAGATTCACCCGGATTCTTGTGGTCGGCGATGATAGCCTTAACCTTGGCATTAGCTGTTGCAATGTTCGCCTTGGCAAGCCATGCGGTGATAACCTCCGAAATATTTGCATCGGAATCCTCAACGAGGTCATTTGATACGGGCATAAAGCCGGCTCTGTCCTGTATGCTAAATGACACACGCTCAAAAGTCGGTGCTGTGATTTCCTTAGTGATTGCGCCGTTTTCGTCAAGGTCAACAAATGCGTCGGTATCGGCGGTCACCTGATATGTGCGAGCACCCTTGTTTGTTGATACGATTTCTTCCGAGATATCGCTTAAGAAGCTATACTCGGCTTCCGGCCAGTGATTGATTCGTGTCTGTATGTCCTCAGGCACGATATAGCCGCCGTCAGCGTCAACAGACTCCTGCAAAGATTTGTCATTTGCAAATCTTGTCGGTGACATGATCGCACGGACTTCCTTTGCGACAACCTGCTCGCCTGTGAGCGGTGCCACATTTTTCTCCTGAGCATGATCCGCCACCGGAGTATTGGCTGACTGTGCGCCTGCCGTCTTCTCAGCTTCATACACTCTTTTCTCGGCTGCAAGCTCGTTCTGAAGTGCGTCAACATCGTCCATAATAGCGTTTGCTTTGGCAATATCCTTGTTTTCGCCCTCCATAAGAGCCTTTGCCTGTGCGGTCTTTTCCTGGATTTTCGCAAGAATTTCTCTCATTTTCTTGTTCATTGTCTTATTCCTCACTTTCTGATTTTTGAGTATAAAAAATGGACTCGGCGCATTTTAATCTCTGGTTGAGAATGCGTCTGTCCGTTTTTTCAATGTTTAAAGCGTTTTCGCTTTCATTGTCATCTTTTTTCTTCGGTTCTTCAATAGGTTTGCAAAAGCCGACCGATTTATGAGTTCCGGCACGGGGCTGCGCCGGAATTGCAACAAAGCTAAGCTCGTAAGCTTCTTTAGCTCCGTCAAGCAGCATTTTACAACGCCGCTTTGTGGATTTGCCCGTGGCGTCGGATACTTCATATTCACGTCCGGGCCAGTGACGGCAGTATTCTTTTAGGTTGTCCGTTCCGCAGATGCTACAGAGCATCTTTTCGGGAACCGTTGACGTTGAAACCTCTTTCTTAATTCCGCCCTTAATCTCGGCGATAAGATCTTTATTGGCGTCAGTCTTAATCATGTAGATTTTCGCGACAAGCTCCGTGTGCAGCTCGCCAAGCTCGGTCAATTTGCTTGAGCTTTGAATAAGCTCGGTGTCATAGACACGGGCAATCTGATTGTCTGCAAGACGTACGTGATCTTTCAACATTGTCTTGCCGGGGTAGAGCTTTTTTAGGTCTTGAACAGCCTTAAGATTAAACGGCATATGATTTCTGTCGTCTTGCTCGTTGTCAGCGATTGTTGCCTTAAAAATAAACACATCATCGGCTGTAACGGGTGAAAGCGTGTACTTGTTGATTTTCTTAAGGTCAGCGTCAGTCACTTCTAACGGGCTGACGTTTGCGACTTTTAAAATCACACCGGGTATAGCTTCGGGATCGTCAAAATTCGTGCACAACTTTTCATCATTCATCGTCTTTACCTCCTCCCTCGTTATTTTCCTCGGTCGATTCTCCATTAGCAGAATTGCCCTCAGAATTTGAATCAGCCGAAGAAGCGCCCTCCGTCTGATTCTTTGTATATTGAGTTCCGGCAAGCTCGACAGGTATGCTTGCTCCGTTGCCGAGAAGTCGGTCGCCTCCGGGTTTTGCTTCAAGGTCAAGTAAAGCTCTTGCCTCGTTCGGCGTGTAAATAAAGTTTGCAACACCGTTACTTAACGTTTGGATTTGAGTATTTAGATCAGCTCTAAGGATGACGGCTACGTTAAACTTAAAATGATAGCCGGTGTTAACTTCCTCCTGCGTGAGAAGCTTATAGGTAAGCTCCTCTTCATATTGCTTGATGATGTACAATAATGTATCCACCAAAAAGCTCAGCTGCTGTGCTTCGGCGGAAGCGTATGACGATTTAGTGTAATCGCCTATCTGATACGGTTTAATTCCGAAAGCGCTTGCTATTTGCAAGGCTGTATACTGCTTAACTTCGATAAACTGATTATCGCCGAGCTTAACGTTGAGCGGCTGAAGCTGTGCGCCGAGAGGAATCGGGATAATGTTCTTGATTCCCTCGTTAGAAAGCTCTCCGACGGAATATTTTTCAATACCTTGTACGAAAGCTTTAACGTTTTCATCGTTAAGGTTTCCTGTGTACTGCAAGACTGCTTTTGCTGTAAAACCGGAATCATACATCCTGTTAATCATGCGTTGCGATTTAATCGCTCCGCTGATAGTCATTTTCAGCTGATCCTGCACGGATACTCCGACAATTCCGTCGAGGGAGTTCGAAGATTTAAAATGCAGAATTTCTTCCGAGCCGAACTTATAGATTTTACCGGCAGCAGAATATAAATAGTAAACGTCCGGCTGCTCCGCTAAAATTTTAGCATCATCATACCATACCTCAACATCCATACTTGGCAAAATCCATAGTTTCATGTCCTTGCCAGCGCCTTGAAGCCATACGTAAGCATTTCCGTAATGATTGCGGTTGTACTCTACCGTCGACCAAAAGCTTGTCGACGTCATGTAAGGGTTCGGGCGGTCGTGTAACGTGTAATATAATGGATGCCTTCGAGCGGTTTCAACTCCGTTTCTCTCGTTATATCTGAGCAATTTAAGCGGCAACTTGCCAATTGACTCGCTCAAAACTTTCATACAAGCGAAATATGTTGCTTCCGAAAGCACCCTGTCATCCTGATTAGGATCGATGCCTAAAAATCGGTATAAGTTATTCAGCTCGACAGTCTGTCTATCCGATTTGTGGATTACTCGTCGCCATGCGAGAGATAATCGCTTAAAGATGTTCATTTTCAACACCTCTTTTCTTAATT
>ERZ1035032.1449-NODE-1449-length-14687-cov-7.022348_pt1 | contig 14687 bp, 14 predicted proteins | sample MGYA00520693_ERZ1035032 | MGnify/ENA primary metagenome ERZ1035032 (study PRJEB33766, sample SAMN09781740) | gut metagenome | biome: gut microbiome | host: Homo sapiens | place: Madagascar | study: EMG produced TPA metagenomics assembly of the PRJNA485056 data...
CTATAATACCACTTTGGGCACGGCATATCAAGAGTTTTTTGCGCTCGGCGCAGATTATTTGACAGTGATTGCCTTTTTACTGCTCCAAGAACCGTAGCGTGTGCGGCTTTTGCCCGATGCGTCCTTATATGTTTTATATGCGCGAACTCTGAAATAATACTTTTTGCCCTTTTTGAGCGAAGATATTTTTTTGGAAAGCGTTTTTTTGTTGGTGTAGGTGTTTTTAGCGTTTTTCATTGAGCTTGAGGTTGAATATTGCACCTGATAGCCCGATGAAGCAACCTTTTTCCACTTGACCGTAACTGATTTTTTTGATGTTGAAAGCGACGAGAGTGTAACTCCTGTCGGGCGTGTTGTAGCAACAAATCCCGAGCTGAGTCCCGGTGCAAGATTGCGGCGGTTGACCCTCTTGTACGGCTTGATTTTGAAGCTGTAGGTTGTAGCCGCCGAGAGTTTCGGCACCTCGTACTGAAGTGTTGACGGATTTGAAATTGTTTTAATCCAAGTCCACGCGCCGTTTTTGTATTGATAAATCCAATAGCCTGTGCAACCGCTTTTCGGCTTTGACCATTTGAGCGTGATTGATGACGCGCTTGTTGCCGCCTCTGTCGGGGCGGACATTGCAGACGGATTAATATAAAAATTGCGCACTACCGACGATCCGGCATATTTTCCCACACCGGTGATTTTGACGCTTGCCAAACCGGTTGCTTTATTATTTGAATACGAAACGGTGTAATCGGTGCCCTTTTGGAGCGTTTGCGACGATGTTTTAACCGTTACGCCCGGTGTAACATTGTTGCCGGTGTATGAATATGACTTTGACGAAACATAGGCAGTTGCCGTTGAAAGAACGCCCGATGCCGACGGATTATATTCCTCGGTTGCAAAATATTTTTCATAATTCGTTTTGAAATATGCGTTGTTATAATATGTCGGGTCAAGCAAATGCTCATCATTGCTTGTGTCATAATAGCGAATGCCCTTGTATGTTGTGAGGAACAAATCGTCGCCGTAACTTGAGCTGTCATCCCATGTGCAGTCGACAAAATAGAACTTGCCATCGAGCTTAACTATATTCCACGCATGACAGCCCTCTGACGGGTCGGACGAAACGAAACGGCAGTCAAATCCGAGTTCCTTTGCAAGTCGATAGAAAGCGAGCGCATAGCCTTGGCAAACAGCCTTGCCCCTGCAGAATATTCCGTATGCCGAAAAAGCATATGCATACCTGTTGCTCCACTGGAGTGTTACGCTGTTGTTGACAGCCGCATAGTCATACTGTGCATTGTCGCAAATATAGTTGCGGATTTTTACCATAATATCAAAATCGCTGAGTTTTTTGGTGTTAACGGAGTTTACAAATTTTGCAACCTCCTTGTCTACCATTTCCTCCTGCGCTTTTGTTGCATTATAGTAAAGCTTAAACTTAATACGATAGCAGTATTTGCCGCCGCTCTTATTATATGTAATATCATTAACGGAGAATCCGTAAAGATTCCAATAAGCATAGTCGCCGTCGGTTGTTGTTTTTGAAATGCGTGCGTCGCAGGCGTTGAACATTGTGTTTTTGATCGTATTTTTAATCTTTGTATCGCCCAACTTGCCGTCTGCAAGATAATATAAGGTAATATTTTCATCTCTGTTATCAATATTAACACGCATTCTGTTATAAAGCTGATAACCGTCGGAATAATAATATGTTCCTTTGTATTTAACCGATTTTGAATTTTGCAAAACGGTAGGATCTGCCGAATTGCGAAGCTTATGGTCAAAATAGGCAGTAAGCCCGTTGCCGTCGGACGAACTTTGCGACATAAAGTCATAAAGTCCGCCGCCCCGAGTCTGCTCCGACGCATATGCGCCGAACGAAACGGACATTGCAGAAAATGCCATAATTACGGATAATACCACACTTAATATTCTTTTCATAAGAATACCTCCCCAAAATAAATTATTTTTTTGACATAGCCGCCATAATTTCGCTGACGGTTTGTTCAACTGTGTTTCTGTCGCAATAAATCACCTTGTCGGCGTATTTATTATAAAGCGGCAGTCTTTCGTTATACATATCAAGAAGTGACGAGCCGTTTTTAAGCACGATACCCCTTGTTGTAACATTTTTTATTCTTTCGCACATTGTTTCGTAGCTTAGGTGAAGATAAATCACCGTGCCCATTGATTTTAAATGCCGCATTGCGCTTTCGGAATAGACAACCGAGCCTCCCGTGGCAATAACCGTTGCATCTATGTTGAGTGAAAGAATTGCATTTTCCTCCGCCCGCAAAAAATAATCAATGCCGTCGTTATCAATTATATCCTGAAGTCTTTTTTTCTCAAGCCCTTGGATAAGCAGGTCAGTATCGTAAAAATTTTTAAGCAAGCCCTTTGCCGCAAGAACACCGCAGGTCGATTTTCCGCTGCCGGGCATACCTATCAAAATTATATTTGTTTTATCCATTATTTAACTCCCGTTTTTTTGCAAATTTCCGTCATAGGGCAAATATCGCATTTCGGCTTTCTTGCAGGGCAAACATCTCTGCCGAAAAGCACTACTCTGTGGCAAAAATCGCTGCCCTCCTCGCTCGGAATGATTTTTTTGAGCGCAAGCTCTATCTTGTAAGGGTCCCTTTCACTGACAAGACCGAGCCTGTTTGAAATGCGAATCATATGCGTGTCGACAACGATTGACTCCTTGCCGTAAACATCGCCGACAATAAGATTTGCCGTTTTTCTGCCGACGCCGGGAAGAGTCACCAAATCGTCGATATTATCGGGCACTTTGCCGCCGAAATTGTCGCGTATTTTTTGCGCCATTCCGATTATGGACAACGCCTTGTTTTTATAAAATCCGCACGACTTGATGATATTTTCAACATCCGCGACATCTGCCGAAGCATAATCGTCGAGCGTTTTGTATTTTGCAAACAACGCAGGGGTGACAAGATTGACGCGCGCATCGGTGCATTGCGCCGAAAGGCGAACGGCAACCAAAAGCTCAAACGGATTTGAAGCGTTAAGCGAGCACAGCGCGTCGGGATAGCGCTGTTTCAATATTTCAACAGCCGCAAGGGCTCTTTGTTTTTTAGTCATATGTAATCCTGTTTATTTTCTGTTTTTTATCTTATCCCAATAAGCTTTGCTTGCCTGCTCGTTCTTATTCGGTCCGAACTCATAATAATGCGCGTTTTTAATCGCGTCGGGCAGGTATTGCTGATATGTCCAATGGTTGGGATAATCGTGTGGATAAATATAGTGCTGACCCTTAACATCGGCATCGTCGCCGTCATAATGCTTGTTTTGGAGCTGACGCGGAATAGGTCCGAACTTGCCCGCCTTGACATCAGCCATTGCGGCGCCTATTGCCGCATCGCCGCTGTTTGATTTTGGGCTTGTCGCAACAAGTATAACGGCGTCGGCAAGGGGTATTCTCGCCTCGGGCAAACCGACCATTTGAGCCGCATCGACAGCCGCCTTAACAATCGGAATTATCTGTGGATAGGCAAGCCCGACATCCTCGCAGGCGCAGACCATAAGCCGTCTGCACGCGCTCGGCAAATCGCCTGCCTCAAGGAGTCTGGCAAGATAGTGAAGTGCGGCGTCAGGGTCGGAACCGCGCATACTTTTTTGATAAGCCGAAACAATATCGTAATGCTCGTCGCCGTCTCTGTCATATCGCAGGGCTGATTTTTGCGTAAGCTCGCGCGCCGTTTCGGGTGTGATAATCTTTTTTCCGTCGGCAAGGCGTGTTGCAAGATAGCAATTTTCAACGCTGTTGAGTGCCTTGCGCACATCGCCGCCGCAACCCGATGCAATCAAGCCGCAAACCTCGTCGGGAACATCAATCTCGACCTTATTTTCATCGGCAAGAATGTCAAATCCGCGTTTAACGGCAGGAATAATATCGTCGGTTTCTATGCTTTTAAACTCAAACACGGTCGAGCGCGAAAGAATTGCGCTGTAAACATAAAAATAAGGATTTTCCGTTGTTGAGGCAATAAGCGTGATTTTTCCGTTTTCTATATATTCCAAAAGGCTTTGCTGTTGGCGCTTGTTGAAATACTGAATCTCGTCAAGATAGAGCAAAATGCCGTTCGGCGCGGTAAAGGTATCGATTTCTGCAACAATGTCGCGTATATCCTGCGTGGAGGCGCTTGTGCCGTTTAGTTTGCGCAGGGCACGGTTTGTTTTGCCGGCAATTATCGACGCAACCGTTGTTTTTCCGACACCCGAAGGTCCGTAGAAAATGAGATTCGGCACTTCGCCGTTTTCTATCATATTATAAAGCGGCTTGCCGGGGGATAGCAAATGCCTTTGACCGACAACCTCGCTAAGCTCGGTCGGTCTGATTCTGTCCGCAAGCGGTTTGTTCAATTTTATTCCCCCTTAATCATCAATTTTGTGATTTTGAAAAGACGCAGCCACAGAAATTTTGCCTGTAAAGGTCATATTCTCTGCTCAATTCGATTGAGCGTTTGTAGCCCTCACGCTTTTTAAAATCCGACGGCAACCATTTAACGCCGTATTTTTCGGCAACATCAAAGCCGATTTCATTTATTTTTTGAGAATTTTTGAGCGGAGAGATTGAAAGCGTTGTGCAAAAATAATCAAATCCGTTTTGCTTTGCAAGCTCGGCTGTTTTTTCAAGCCTCATTCTGTAGCAACGAAAACAACGCTCGCCGCCCTCGGGCACTGATTCATAACCGCGCGCAATATTCAAAAATTCATCGTAATTATAGTCGCCGCAAATGAGCGAAATTTTATTTTCCGACGGCAAAGTTTCGATAAGCCGCTTTTGCTCGGCAAATCGCTTGTCGAACTCCGCTTTTGGCGAAATGTTTGGGTTGAAATAGAACACTGTGATTGAAAAATACCTTGAAAGATATTCGAGCGTGTAGCTTGAGCACGGCGCACAACAGCTGTGTAAAAGCAATGTAGGCACAGCGCCGTTCAAGGACTCAATCACACTGTCCGTTTCCTTTTGATAATTGATTTTGTTCATAAAATATATCGAATACTATTATTTTGCAAGATAATTTTTAGGGTTGACCTTTGAGCCGTTAACAATCATTTCAAAATGGCAGTGCGGACCGGTTGAGTTGCCGGTTGAGCCGCTTCGTGCAATAGTTTGACCCTTTTTAACGGTTTGACCCGGGCTGACAAGAATTGACGAATTGTGCGCATAAAGCGTAACGATTTTTCTTCCGCGCGAATCGGTGCCGTGGTAAACCATAATATAATAACCGTATGAATAATTAAGCCGCTTAACAGTGATGACAATACCCTTTTGTGCGGCAACGATTTTTGAGCCTTTCGGGCAAGGGAAATCAATGCCGGTGTGAGCCTTGCCGTTTCTGTAATGACCGAAGTTTTGCGAAACCGCATAATGCGACGGCGCAGGATATGTCAAATTGAGCACTGCATCACTGCGGCTGTAAAGCTCACTTTTATCGCTTGATGAGCTTGATGGCTTATAATCTTTATTCGAGGTGTCAACAGTTGTTATCTCCTCGGGTGATTTAAGCCCGCCAAGCAAATCGTCGATTTCCTTATCAACCTTGTCGATAAGCGCTTGATCCTCATTTCTGTACTCGGTATACATTTGAGTTTGCTCGGTATATTTTGCAAGCAGAGCGTCACTTTCCGCCCTCTCCTCGGAGAGAGTAACCTTTTTCTTTGCAATTTCAGCCTGATTGCTTTCAATTGTTTTTTGTTGCTTGTCATAGTCGGCTTTTTTCGCGTCAAGCTTTGACTTTGCATCGTTAACCTGCTGCTTTTTCTCGTTAAGTCCGTCCTGCTGAGTCAAAATTTCTTTCATCTTTGAGTCAACCTCACGCATAAGGTCGGCGTCGCTTTTTGAAACTGCTTTGACCATTTCGTAGCGGCTTAAAAACTGTGAAATATCGTTTGATGTGAGCAACGCCTCCACAAAACTTTGGTTACCGCTGACATACATTGCCTTGAGGCGCATACAATACATATCATATGTATTCTGGAAATCATCCTGAAGCTTATCGAACTTCTTTTGATAAACCGAAAAATCCTTTTCGAGTTTGTCAAGCTCCTTTTGAAGAGGGTCGATTTGCTTTTTCAGCTCATCTGCCTTCTTCTGAGCCGCCGCAATTTCGTTGTCAAGGACTGTAAGTTCCTCGTTCATATAGCCGATTTTTTCGTCGAGCGTATCTATGTATTCCTCGGTTTCCTTAGCGTCACCCGAGAATGATTTTAGTTTCTTTTCGCTTTGAGCAAGCTTTTTTTCAAGTTCACTGCGTTGCTGTTCAAGCGTTTTTTGCGCCTGCTCGGTACTTACGGCGGTTGTTGTTTCGCCCGCCGTGGTAGTTTCCTTTTTTTCGTCTTCGGCATAAGCGGAAAACGAAAACGCAGTGCAAATAACAATAACCGACATCAATAATGCCAAAGTTTTTTTGAAATTTTTAAATTTCAAGTGTAGGACCTCTTTTTGTGTAATTAATAATTAAAAGTGTGAAAAATCAATCGCTTTTTCTTTGCCGATTTTTCGCAGGTGTTACGATAATGCGTTAAGGCAAATATCTTGCCGGGTTTACCGCATGCGATTGACTTGAGCCGCCGAGACGAAGCTCAAAATGGCAGTGCGGACCGGTTGAATTGCCTGTTGTGCCGCTGTATGCGATTTGCTGTCCCTTTGAAACATGCTGTCCCTCGGACACGATAATATCGTTATTATGTGCATAAAGCGTATAGGCAATTTTGCCGTCTTTTGTTGTTTTATCGTGACGAATAACTATATAGTGACCGTAACTGCGTTCAAGCAGTTTGACGAGAATTACCGTTCCCGATTCTGCGGCAACGATTTTTTGATTCTCGTGACCGTATGTTGAGAAGTCGCATCCCGAATGACCCGAATATGCGCCGAATGCACATGTGATTTTTGTATAGCGTGGACACGGATATGTCAGGCTTAAATACTGCGATGACGGAGCAGTTGTTGTTTTTTTGGTTGTTGTTGTATGTTTTTTCGTTGTACTATGCTTTGTCGTTGTAGTATGCTTTTTTGTTGTAGTCGGCTTTTGTGTGGTGGATTTTTTAGTTGTGGTTGTCGTCGTTATCGGCTTGATGGGATATTTTTTATCTGCCTCGGCGATATCGGCGTCGATTTCGTCAAGTTCCTTTTGTGTAATATCCCTAAACTCGCCGTATTCTTTCGATTTTGAATCAAGGTCAATAAGAAGGGCGTTTGCCTCCTTTTGCTGCGCCTTAATCTCTTTATCCTGACCCTCAAGGCTCTCCTGCTTTTTGAGCAAATCCACCTTTTCCGTTTTAAGACTCGCCTTGTCGCCGTTCAATTTTTTGACCGACGCATCAAGTTTCGTTTGCTTTTCTTTAAGCAAATTTGATGTTGAAATGATTTGGTCGCACTGCGTCTTTACTTCCTTCATGAGCGCACCGTCGCACTTTGAAACAGAAGCAATCATTTCATATCGTGTAAAAAGCTGAGCAAGCCCGTCGCTTGAAAGCAAAAATGACAATGTGCCCGTGCCGTTTCCGCTGATATACAGCGCGCGCATACGCTGACAAAATTTGTCATAAGTGTCCTCAAAATCCTTGTTTAGCTTGTCTATTTTCTTTTTGGCATAGTCGATTTGAATATTGATATTGCCGATTTCCATATTGCTCGAGTCAATGCTTTTTTCAAGCGAATCAACCTTATTTTCAATATCGGAAATTTCGGTTTTGGTCAAATTGTATTGCTCGTTGAGATAGCCGATTTTTTCGTCAAGCACTGCAAGGTATTCCTTTGTTTCCTTGCTTTCGCTGTTTAAAGAGTTGATTTTTTTATCAATATCGGCAAGCTTTTTTTCAAGGTCGGCACGCTCTGTGTTCAATGAAGATTTTTGTGATGCGGCATCTGCAGTGTAAGGCATACTTGTTGTCGCAAAAGAAAAAATCATTAAAAACAAAATGCAAAGCTTTGAAAACCTTTTCACAAAAACTTCCCCCTTTTAAAAATACTTTCAGTTATATTTAATTGTAACATATTTATTATTATAAGTAAAATAAAATTTATTACCAAATTTTAAATTTTGCATAAAAAGCGGCTCCCACACAATACATTATCGTGCGGGAGCCTGAGGAATTATGTTGTTTGTATATTATTTAAGTATTTTGATTGCCCTCAAAGATTATTTTGAGAGAAGTGGAGTTGAAAGGTATCTGTCGCCCGAATCAGGAAGAAGCGCTACGATATTCTTGCCCTTATTTTCAGGTCTTTTAGCAAGTTGGATTGCACCCCAAAGTGCTGCGCCCGATGAAATACCAACAAGTGCGCCTTCAAGGCCGGGGAATTCGCCGCCAACCTCAAATGCAGCCTCGTTCGGCACTGTAAGTACCTCGTCATAAATCTTTGTATCGAGCGTATCCGGCACAAAACCTGCACCGATGCCCTGAATTTTGTGTGCGCCTGCCTTACCCTCTGAAAGAACGGGTGAGGTTTCAGGCTCGAGAGCTACAATTTTAACATCGGGATTTTGTTCTTTGAGATATTTACCTACGCCCGATACTGTTCCGCCGGTGCCTACACCTGCAACAAAAATGTCTACCTTGCCATCCGTATCTTTCCAGATTTCCGGACCTGTTGTTTCATAATGAACTTTCGGGTTAACAGGGTTTACGAACTGACCTGCGACGATTGAATCGGGGTTTTGTGCGTGAAGCTCTTCAGCCTTTGCGATAGCACCCTTCATACCCTTTGCGGCATCGGTGAGAACAAGCTCTGCACCGTATGCTTTCATAAGATTTCTTCTTTCAACGCTCATTGACTCGGGCATTGTAATGACAACCTTAAATCCCTTTGTAGCCGCATATGCCGCAATGCCTATGCCTGTGTTGCCCGATGTCGGCTCGATGATTGTTGAGCCCTCCTTAAGTTTGCCAGTTGCAACAGCGTCATCAATTATACCTTTTGCGATTCTGTCTTTTACCGAGCCTGCCGGATTGAAATATTCAAGCTTTGCAAAAACATTTGCCTCAAGGCCGTAATGCTTTTCAAAATTTTTAACTCGAACGAGCGGTGTGTTGCCGATTGTGTCTGAAACTGATTGATATAAAGCCATTTTAATTTACCTCGCTTAAAAATTTTAGGGCTGCGGTGCTGCAAATTGTTGTGTTTGTGCTGCCTTGCTCTTTGTTATGGTCTAATAATATCACTCATTACCTACAAAGTCAATAGGTTTTGTGGATTTTTTTAAAAATTTTTTTGCGCCGTTTAAACTCCGCAAAAATTCAGCGGATATACTATGTATATAATACTTAAAAAAGCGCACTGTTTACATTTGAATTGCCGCTGTCGGACTCGGTTGCGCAATCGTTTGCAACCGCGATTGTTGCAAGCGAATCGCCGAGTTGTGTAAAGAACGCCGACAAGAGCGAAAGCTCCTGCTGAGATTTGCCCCTTGCAATCGCGCAGGCAACAGCGCTGATGCTTAAATTAAGCTCACACGGTGTCATAAAACAGTCCCCTTTTCGTAAATAATAATTTAGATTTCAGTATGATTGAGCGAGTTTAAGCGAGTATTTGCGAGCAATATGAATTTATTTTAATTTCGCTATTGACTATTTTTACCCTCTGTGTTATTATATTCCGGCAATGAAAAATAGATTTTCAAAAAATTAATCGGAGGAAATTGATTATGTCAACATTTATGCCAAAAGCTGACGACATCGAACGCAAGTGGTATGTTATTGACGCAGCAGACAAGCCGCTCGGCCGTGTTGCTGCAGAGGCTGCTACTCTTCTCAGAGGCAAGCAAAAGCCAATTTTCACACCAAATGTAGATTGCGGCGATTTCGTTATTATCATCAACACAGACAAAGCAGTTCTTACAGGCGATAAGCTCAACAAAAAGCTTTATCAGCACCACACAGGCTACATCGGTAACCTTAAGGAAGTTAAGTACGGCACACTTATGAAAGAAAAGAGCGATTTTGCTATGCAGCTTGCCGTAAAGGGAATGATTCCTGATACAACTCTCGGCAGAAAGCAGCTCACAAGATGCAAAATCTATAAAAACGCAGACCACAAGCACGAGGCTCAAAAGCCTGAGACTTGGGAAATGTAAGGGAGGTTTTAATTAATGTACGAATCAAATCCTTATTTCTACGGAACAGGCAGAAGAAAAGAATCAGTAGCTCGTGTACGCGTTTATGCAGGCACAGGTAAAATCACAATCAACGGCAGAGATATCGACGATTATTTCGGTCTTGATACACTCAAGCTCATCGTTCGTCAGCCTCTCGCTCTCACAGACACAGCTGAAAAGTTCGACATCGTATGTCGCGTAAACGGCGGCGGTGTTTCAGGTCAGGCAGGTGCTATCCGTCACGGCCTTTCAAGAGCACTTCTTCAGTATGACGAAAATCTTCGCCCTGCACTCAAGAAGGCAGGCTTCCTCACTCGTGACCCTCGTATGAAGGAAAGAAAGAAATACGGTCTCAAAGCCGCTCGTCGTGCTCCGCAGTTCTCAAAAAGATAATCTTTTATCTATCCAAACACTCAGGTGGAAACACTTGGGTGTTTTTCTTTGCCCTACACTGCGGGTCCTCGCGGCTTGCGCCTCTGCGGCACTCGCTAAAAAACAGTCCACCGGACTGTTTTCTTCACGCTCGTACAGTTCTCCAAGAGATAATTATTTTATCTATCCAAACACTCAGGTGGAAACACTTGGGTGTTTTTCTTTACACTGCACTGCTCCACTTAATCATATACATCATATAATTCGACGGCAAAACTCTTTGCGAGGAGATTTTACAATTTAAAGTATAGATAACTTCAGCTATATTTGAATAATATATTTTTAGAGAAGAGTAACAAATGGTACTTATAAGTTAATGCTCATTGACTTAAAACAAAATTACTGCAACACTAATAGTTGTAAACCATTAAAAGCAGGTGTATTATTATAAAAAGTATATTGGATAGTTTTAAGCCGGTGTATCAAGAAAGTGCAAATTATAAAAATTGGTTGGCAACAATTGATGAACGCACCTGCTTCATTTGCAGAAATAATATTAGGAGAAAATATGGAAAACAAATCGGTGGAATTGGATTTTTCGAGCTGTAAATATATCGGCTCGGTTCAAAGAGAGATAAAGGAAAAACTTAATTTGCCCGAATGGTACGGTGAAAATCTTGACGCACTTTGGGACGCGCTTATCGGCATTGTCGAAACACCGATAAATATTAAAATTATATTCACCCCCAAAACAAGCGCGGCAAAGAATATAACGCCATATATCAACGAGGTCATTAATGTTTTTAACGATGCGGCGGAACAATACAAAGAAATAAAAGTGACTGTTGAAAGGGATTGAGTGAGGCGGATGAGGTGTAATGTATTGCGCTCTTATTTAATTTGGCGTTATTGTTATCTTGCCCCTCATCCGTCAACTGCGTTGACATCTTCTCCCCGTGGAGAAGGCGTTTCGTCAAAATTTCAACGCATACCTCCGTAGGGCCGAACTGCGTTCGCCCCTACGGCACATCAAATGCAAAAAGCTCCCCGAGGGGAGCTTTTTATTTTAAACATTATTTTCTTTGTGCCGAATAATTGACATCTACATTTTTGTGGAATGCCATATAGTCATACTGCGGTCGCCAATGGTCGCCGGTTTCGACATTTTCCTTAAATGCCGATTCGTCCGACTCGACCTCTATCGCAGTTACACCGGCGAGATTGCCGTCGGTTTTTGTAACGGTGTCCCAAAACGCATGGTGACCGATATGCTTAACCGACGAGGGGATATACATATATGTAAGCCCACTGTCATATGTAAACGCATCGGAGCCGATATATTCAAGTCCGTTAGGCAGAGAATTGTAAACATTCTTGAGATTTTGCGAATCTTTATATGTTGTGCCTGTTGCGGCGCTGTCGCGGTATGTATAAAGATTTTGGATAACCGCTTTGAAAATGCCCATGGTTTCAATCGTTTTTACACCCTCGGGGATATACAAATCGGTGATATTGGCATAGGCAAACGAAAGCTCGCCGATTTTCGTCACCGTTGACGGCAAAACATAAGTGCGCACATCCTGATTGTATTTTTCAAGATATTTTTCGTCGTACTTATTTGTCGTGCCCCAAAGGTCCTCCATCTCTGCGCCGGAATCGTCCACCATTTTGGAATGCTGAACACCGTCCTTATCCTTATAGGCATAGCCTGTTTGGAGGCGGAGATACCTGTCATGGTCAATCGGATAAAGGATAATTTCGGTTTTGTCTTTATTATAAAGAACACCGTCCAAATCGCAATAATACGGATTATCATCATCAACATAAATGTTTTGGAGCGCCCAACAACTGTAAATTGCTTTGGCATCTATGCTTTTAACATCCTTGCCGATTGTGATTTGGGTGAGCTTTTCGTCGCAGTTAAAGGCATATTCATAAATTGTCGAAACCGGCTTTGATTTGTCGCCGTCAACATAATCGACAGTCACCTCTGTTACCTCGCCGGGGTTTGAATATTTTGTCAGCTGATATGACGAATCGTCAAGCTGTTTATAATCAAACTCAGCTCTGTGAACGGCGCGCACACTGAGGAAAATGCTGCACGAAATCGCGATAAGCAAAACCACAATAACGAGGAGCTTTTTGCCCGTTGCCTTTTTATATGACTTATTGATAGCCGGAGCCTGAAGCCCCTCTATCTGATAGCTCCAAATTTCATCATCGGGAATATCGAGTGTATAATCGGCAGCTGTTGCTGCCTCCTCCTTTGCCTCCTGCGCAAGGAAATCGTCATTTGGATTGCTTTTCTTTTTAAAGAGCTTCATCACATCACCTCCGCTGTTTCCTTAACCTCATCCGAGGTTGATTCGTCATCGGTGATTTTTTCGTCATCGTCAACAATTCCGTGCTCTTCGTTATATTTTTTACGCGTAACCTCCTCGCGGCGGCGCAAAACCTCCATAACCTTGTTTTGTTTGTCATCGTCATAATCCCAGAAGAAATAAGGAATTGTCATAAGCAGATAGCCGGCAATGTCAAACAAAATCGGGATAACGATAATTTTTATTCTCGACGAGTCGATAAACAATACATCCCAGTTGCTGTTAAATCCGTATTTGAGGAGCAAAATAGGGATAATAAGGCCGACGAACGAAGTAATCGGACCGGTAAACCAGCCGAAAACGCCTGCGAAATTTTCAAGTCTTTCGCCCGAAAGATACATTTGATAGTCATTGATACGAATATCCATATCGTGGCTGACAGCCGTCGGCACGGTCTTGCACATCTCCATAAGGAACAGCAAAATAACGCTTAAAACGCCGCAAAGCGTGAGTCGGTCGCCGAGGAAAACATAGCAACAAACAATGAGGCTGTATCCGACAGCGCGCGAAAGCTGATAGAAAATCATAATTTGCTTATACGAAAAGCGCTTTATGAAATACGGCGTGAACAAATCGGGCGGAGTACCCGCAAACGAAACAAGTGCGACGATAAGGCTGTATGCAAGACCGCTCAAACGGAATGTGTAAAGATACAAAACCGTTGTGAAAACGAGCATACCGTTTCCGAGCGAATCAAGCAGACCTACAACAGTAAGCACCCATTTATATTTGTTTCGCATTACGCCGAACATACCGTCCCAGAAATTAATCTGCACCTTTTTTTCAAGCGGCGGCTGAGGTATTCTTTCCTTAATCCTGCCGGCAAAAATCATTGTGAGCGTTGCGAAAACAAAGAATGTAATCGGAATTATGTATTTAAACACGGCAATATCTGCCCAGTCGTTCTTGCACATACCGATGAAAACGGGAAGTAAAATCGCAAGAATTGAATTGAAAAGATGCGAAATTTTAATCGGATACGAGCGGACAAAAATTCTTTCGCGGACATTGGGACTGATATTTTGCGTGCAGGTTTCGAGGTTGTTAGCAAAGCCGAAAACATTGTAAACGGCGAACAAAAGGTTTGCCACCCAAACTCTTTGAACGGTGTCGCCGATGTTGTAAAACGGCGCCCAACCGAGAACAAATACCATAATAACCTTCGGCACATAGTCGCAATAAAGCGCGTATTTGTATCTGCCGAATTTCGGAATGAGCTTTTTGCGCCAAAAGATATTACGCGCGCCGACCCAGCCGTTGTAAAGTATGTTTGTGCCCAAAATCTTGATTGCCGAGGCGCAACTGATGCCCTCGAGCGAATTGAGATAGTGAACGAGGCGGTTCGACGGGTCGAGAAAAGCCGAAAAATTGCCGAATGTCAAGCCAAGCCCGACAGCAATCATCGTGAAATATACGATATACAGCTTTCGCTCCGTCTTTTTGGGAAGAAAACCAAGGTTGTCGCAGACAAACCACCAAATCAAGGTCCAAATATAGCCGAGCGGCATATTGATAATGCTGATTACAGAAAACGAGAGATAAGGCAATTTGTAATGATACATCATCAAATAACAGCTTGCGGCAAAAGTTAAATACTCGAGAGTTTTTGAACCGGCGTAGTTGTTGCCTACGCCGAACACAATGTCAAGATACTCTCTGTAAGGGACATACTTCCCCGGTGCCGGTGTTTTCCAGTGGGTTTTAATCTCGGTGACGAACTTTCCCACCTTTGAGTTTTCTTTCATAAAATTTCTCCTAAAAATTTAATGCTTAGATATTGTAACATAACTTTAACGTAATTTGTATAGTTTATATT
>ERZ1035032.1463-NODE-1463-length-14592-cov-7.166541_pt1 | contig 14592 bp, 9 predicted proteins | sample MGYA00520693_ERZ1035032 | MGnify/ENA primary metagenome ERZ1035032 (study PRJEB33766, sample SAMN09781740) | gut metagenome | biome: gut microbiome | host: Homo sapiens | place: Madagascar | study: EMG produced TPA metagenomics assembly of the PRJNA485056 data...
TGCTCTTCAGATACTTCCAATAGTTCCTGTTCTTGGCATAGTCATCCTGCGCATTCAGCACCCCGACAATGTCAAGCACGCTGTACCACCACTTGGAATTCCCCTCATCCCAAATAGCCCGAACCTCACGGTCATCGAAGAAACGGATTGAAATTTTAGTCATAAACAAAAAGGCATTATGCTATATGCTAATCTAATAATTTAGTAGTTCCGTTATTAACGGCAACTTTAATTTGGTCCAACATAATTTGTAATTTCGATTTCTCGGTTTCGTCCAAATTTCCCCACTTACATTCTATATTGTTATCTGCAATTAGCAACTTTATCATTTCTACATAATCAAAATCTATCAGCTCGAGATCTTTTTGAATCTTTACGATTATGTTACCTTGTTCATCTTTATTAAAATGTATAGTCATACTATTCAGTGAATTTCTTAAGGTTATACTTTTTTACTCGTTTCTTAATTGAAGGTTTCCCACCATCCGTTATTGATGCTATCAAATCGAGGACAGGCTTTCCGTCAATCTCACCTTCCAAAGAGGAAGATCTAATTGTTATTTTGCCGTCTGTGTTCTCACAGTATATGATTTGTTGCGCATCTCCCATCATCGGAATTGTTGCATTGTGGGAGACTAATATGATTTGTTTGGTGCTTTTAACTCTTTTTATAGCCTTTACTAGACCATCATTTATATACTTGGTAGCAAGGTTGTCTTCTGGCTGATCAATGATAATAGGAGCTGTATCTTGATTATACCCAAGTATAAGATCTAATAAAACAGACGTTTTCCACCCGGCACTTAAAGTGTTAAAATCTTGTCCGTCTTGAGTTGTTATACTATAAATTGTTTTATTCTTTTCTTCGAATTTATTATAAACTTTAGAGACGAAATCTTTGTAGTCATTTACTTTTGGAGTCTGCTTGCTGAAATTTTTCTCATATAATTTTTGTGGACATATATCTTCAAAAGAACTTATCTTACATTTGGTTTTAAGAAGACTATTAAAGGCTTCTAAAATAGTCTCTTTATCTACAGCATATTGATTTTTGATGTAAAGGGTATGACCACTTGATTTAATTTCCCCTGTCTCAAATTTTACATTGTAAGATGAAATAGAATGAAGATGTTTGTCGAATTTTCTATTTAAATAAACATATTGACTTATAGCATTAGTCAATTCTTCAAATTGTTGTGCCTTTGTTTGTTCTTCTTGGCTTTCTGTTCGAAGAATGTTTGCATAATTATCGTGTGCAGTCTTAATGGCTTGAAAAACAGCTTCTTCGATCTCGCTGTAACTATATGCCTGTTTTAAAACGAATATAAGGTTGTCAATTATCTCATTTTGTTCGTGAATAATAGGATGATTGTATAAAAACTCCTTAATTTCGTTTAATGTGTGAATGTGCTGTTCTTTTTTACTTTGTTCGTATCTAAAAGGACAACGCACATTGTCTTGAGGCTTCAGAGGTGATATGATATTCTGTTTTACAGGATTTGACGTCCATAACCTACCTATTTGTGGCGTTGCATATAACTTATTCTCAATGTTCTCAATTTCTTTGACAGTGTCGATTAAATCTGTAATATCCTTTTTTAACTGTATTAGGCTTGTATTAACACGTGTAGTAATCTCTTTATTGTCAGGGAACAGGCTTCGAATTATCTCAATGTCTTTTATACCATGTTCTGAGTCATTGCTGACAACCTTCATAATATAGTTTTGGCTAAGATAATGAGGGCGCATTTCGGAAGGATTAACAATATTGATGTTTTCAACTCCGAAATCTTTATATGGCGAGTCCTCAAATGATTGTTTTGACAGCTTTCGCCATACAGAGTCTGCAAGCAGAGTTTTTCCACTTGAAGACCCGCCAATAATAACATTCAATCCGGAACTGAATTGCACATCAATATCAAGAGTGTCATTATGATACGTTACGCTTTCTATGTTCTCAGACCAAGATGCCGGTTTTGTTTGTGAATATACTAGACGTGATTTCTCGGACAAAGACAAGCGAAATCCTTCAAATGTTGGTTGTGCAAACATCCAAGTGGCAATAAATGCCTCTGCGCATGATGTCTTTGCTTCAGGATAGTGTTGAGGATCATAGTTGTCAGAACAGGTGACGAGGTTGACAAAATCACTGATTCCTAGCCTATTAAAATACTTATCAGTCTCATCTCTTCCGTTATCACTTCTTGCAGTAAAGCCATCGAATTGATTATAATATACACTCCGTTCCATCATCGTGTCAAATTTCTTATCAGTTGGAATGGCTTTATTAAATGTGGCATGTGATTGTCCTCCATGAGGCAATAGAATAAAGTCGTAATTATCAAATTCATTTATTATTTTGTCTAAAGTAGGGATAGAGGTGTCTTTCTTCTCAACCGTCTTATGAGGGTAAAGTTTATTCAAGATGTTATTAATATCGTCAATTGTATGCTCTGATATTTCATTTTTGAAAAACATATGACAATGATATGCTTCAGTTTCTATTACATAATGAATATGAAGTTCGACTCCAAGAATTATGTGAATATCATTGCCGCATTTGCCTTGAGCCTTTAAATATGCGTCTTTATTGATAGTATTATGATCTGTCAATGACATAAGTACGGATTGCCCTTGGGCTTGCTCCCTAATTTTTGATAATAGGGTATCTATATCATAATTTTGATTGAGATCATCGGGATTAGATGACGTATGAATATGTATATCAACATAAACGGGTTCCATATACAAAATTATTATTAATTAGTATTCCATTATTCTATCCCACCTAACAAACTGTGCATCATACCGCATCTTAGGCGAACACTCCACCAGAGTGCAATCCAACACCTTACTATCCACTTCCCGCTCACCATCAAACTCCACCATCAAATAAATTTCGCAAGTCCCCACATTCCTGTAAATGTCCTCGTCCAAATTCTCCGCACCAGTCACACCGCTACAAGCCTTCACCGCAAACAGATGCTGCCCGTCACGTCTCCGATTATGGAACATCACATACCCAATCTCCCCGATGTGCTCCACAATCTCCATAGACTCCCGTGAATACTTCAACCCCACAGCTATCCACCCATCCGCAAGGAACCTCACGGCCTTCGCCCCGAAGTTCTCCATCATAACCATCAGCACGCCATCCTTGTCTGGTGCCACCACCATCGGAGCCGCACCATCGCCGCTTGGAGGAAGCACCTCCTCCGGATTCCGCCCAAGTTCACAAGGCTCCACGTAGAAGGCAGCGCTAAGCGATTCCAGCACCTCCGCATTTTCCTTCTCAACAGCTTCTCTCCGCGCTTCCGGTACCGCCGATGGATTCTCCAAAGCCAATGAATATATTCCCTTGTCCTCAAACGGGGTATAGACCTTGCCGAGCAACTGCTTGAAATGCTCCCGAATATACTTTACTCCATCCACACCTGAATGTTGCCTCATCGCATAGAACTGATACTGTTTCCCAAGAATTTCCTGAATCTTCTCCCTAAATATGTCACGAACTTTGTTCCTCCACGCCACTTTCTGCCCTGCATTGTCTCTCGCATAGAGCGACACAACATAAAGGAAATTCACATCATAATGGAACACCAGCAGAGTATCCCTGTCAAACAGCCTGTTCTCGAACTGTCGGCTCACAAAATACGGCTGCCGCCTCTTCGTCTCATCCACTCGGTCTGCATAAGACAAACCCTCATCCATCTTTGCGCTGATGAAGAAGTTAGGAATCACATTGTATCCCTCGGTCACATCATCCCTCAACTTAACATCAGTAGCCTTCGGTCTACCGTCCATAAACAGATCAAGATTCCACTGAATCACATTCCGTGCGTATGTGTATTGCTTATAGACCGACTCTTTCCCGACATCGTTCCCCAACTTATAATACTTGCTGTCGCCAATGTAGTAAATCGGCTTTTCATCATTCTCGATGAGTCCTTGCCAACTGTACATGTGATCGACCCTCTTACCGTCATACTGTTCCTTAAGTCCGGTTGGAATATCCCTGTCTCCGATCAGTTCATCAATGATAGCCTCAAAGACAATGTTGAAGTTCTTCACCAGCAAATACTCATTCTTCTCAGCATTGATTCGTATCTGGTATGCCTTGTCAAAGAACGCATAGCACAAATCCCAAATCTGCAAAGCCTTGTCAGAAAAATACTTGTATTTGATCTGCCGCAGTCTTACATTACCTTGACCATCCAGCAACCGCTCAAATTGCTTTCCACGAATCAATTCAAATCCCAGTGTTATAGAAACCGGGAATCCGTATGTCTCACTGATGTAGTTCAGAATCGAAAAGAATATGACAAGCAATTCCTCATCGAAATTGATCTGTCGTTTCCTATTCACTGGAGAAATATAGACAGGAGAGCCGTCCTGCACGATGGCAGAGGAGTGAGCGATGGTCCTTGTCCAATTTATCTTGTTCAGCCCGGAACGCAGATTCTTCATCGTAAACATAAAGAAATCCTGATTTTCGCGGTTGAAACGGACCAGTGAAAGCAGCACATCAAGGAATGTCTGACTTTGATGTCTCCTGTTCCCTCCCATCTGAGTGACTTGTCGATGATATACGATGTCATTGTCCCTCTTCGACTTATTGAACACCGTAATCGCACGGTAAATCCACACGGCAAACTCGTAAATAAAGTTCCGTTCCATCGAAGACACGCCAATGGCATTGTCGAAGTCAATGATCCCCTCCGGTTTCAGATGCCCGAATACGAGATTCTCCTGATTCATCAGCACTTTCGGCAGGATGAAGACGCAATCTCCGATAGTGGGATTATAGAAATATCCCACATAATTCACGCTGACCAAATGGTCGATATTCTCCAATGCGTCGAGTCCCGAAAGGCTCTCCTTGACATCGGATGCATTGTATTGATATTCTTCAATCAGCAGTCTCATATCCTATCAAAAGTTTCTTCAGCAAGTTGCCGGCAAGTTAAAATCAAGTTGTCGTCAAGTTAGCCGTATGCCTTGCAGTAGCTTCTATTGGCGTTTTAGCTCTTATCCCTATTCGAAAATCAAGTTACGAGCAAGTTAAATTTCATCCATGTTTTAATCGTTGTTGTCAATTGCTGAGAATTTAAGTCCCCATTGTCTTGAACTTATGGCGTCCTGGAGTTTTTTCATCTTGTCCGGTTTACTCCATCCATGTGTCGCTACATAGATATATTCACCATGACATTCGATACGGTGCATTCTTGTTTCCTTGTCTGCTCTGTCATCATTGTTTTCGTATTCATACTGAGACTCGACAAAATGAGGAACTAATTTAGGCAAAGTCTTCCATTCTTTCAGGACCTCCTCCGCCGTCATATCAGGATGACTGTCAACGAACTTTTTTACAAGCTCTGCAGCTACCCGTCTTTTGGGAAATTTACCGTTACCATTGATTTTGTATCTCGTTAAATCTCTTTTGGTGTTTTCCTTCTCATCTTCATCCTCGTCTTCATCCTCGTCTTCATTTGTTACGTCAAGCCCAAGATTCGTCAAGAATTTCTCCACCATCATTTCATTAGCCTTCCCGTCAGCAAGGAAGAACTTCTGGAATGCAATCGGCTCTCCGTTGTCACCTTTGAATATATCATTCTCAAACCCGTAGTCCTTGAAAACATCGTTCCAAAGATAAAACGCCACTTTGCCGACAAACTTGTCCGCTGAAATTACATCGTTGTTGTCCGCCTTCGCAAAGAAATATCCGAGCTTCTTGTCCTCTGAAGAAGTCGTGTCGCAAACAACGCCGTTTATCTTTTCCAAGAATGCCCACCAGTCATATCTGTTTCCGTTCGCCTCAATCCCCCAGCCTTTCTCGGCATTGGAAATAGGAATATACTTCCACTCCCAACGCCTCTTGAATGCCGAATCGATAGGGAAGAGACTCTGGTCACTCGTGTTCATAGTAGCCCAAATGAAGAGATTGTTCGGCAGCAGCAATACTTTTCCATTTAATACCTCTGTGACGACATCATCATACTCTTCCGAGTACAAGCTATTTATGCTGTCTTTTGCTTTGATTTCGAGATTCCCCAATGCCTTCTTCAGATGCTTGGCCATATCATTGTCCGCCTTGATAGGGTAGTCCGAGAACCCAGCATCGTTCCTGTCAAGCAACTGGAACAGATCTCCAAAAATCTGTGCGCAGTTGCCACGGTTGATTTCCTCTATTATAAGGTACTGTTCTTTCGGCTGCTCTCCGTCCTCCGCCTCGGAATACTTCTTCCAAGCATTGATATAAGCTTGAAGAAAAGCCTGCTCCACAAACTCATAGACAATCTTGTCCTCCACTATAGGCTTTCCATCGGCATTCTTGGCCACCACAACCTTTTCTCCAAATGGAGAGTAAACCGGCACCTCTTTCGTCGTAGGCTTGTACGCCCCGACAAAAGTAGAATAATCACTGTCCGGATGGAACGTCGTTCTAATGACATCTTTCCCCTTCGTACAATCCTTTATCGTGTGTGACTTGCCAGTTCCCGGTGCGCCGTAGAAGATTTGCTGGAGAGGAAGACTATAAGCTGTAATGCTTGTATCCTCCAGTCCATTCTCTTTGCCGTCATCATATGGCGTAGTTACATTAGTAACGGTAACGTCAAAAATCCCATCATTGGCTTTCTTTATATGTAAATCAGAATAGCCTCCAGCCAGATAATTACGGATAGTGAACTTGGAATCACATAACATTCCAGAGTGGTCTGTAAATGCCACTTCCTTTATCAAGCCATTAAAGTAAAATCTACTATCGACTTTGCCGTTTTTCTGCAGTACATCTTTTCTGGCATTCCATATCTGGGTCGTAGTTTCCACGGGAATGCCATTTTCTTTGAATAATGCATCCAGCAACGCAAGTTGATCTGTCACAAAATCCTTAGAATAAGAAATTTTGCAATGTATGGACGACTGATCAAATTTCCTCGGCAGAATAGATGCAATGAATAATATTGCCTTAGAGAGATTCTCTTTGTTATATCTTACTGTTATTTGTTCTCCAGAATCTTTGAATAGAGCATAATGCTCATTGTCTAAAAACAAATCTGTGTTTTTGGCATCGCCTGCTGATAGCTGCCGATAACTAGCATTAGTATCATTAATGTGTTTTACAATCTCATCCATATCATTGTAGTTTTATAGGTGTGTTAATACTTGAAAAACAATCTTCCGGTGAAACTGAAAGACTCATCTTTAACAATCTTGTTTTAGTTGGAGTAATTGCGGTCTTAAATCTTTCAATATCAGCGTTGAGACCATTAATGTAATTGCTGCAATTATTGCAAATTGATAGAAGCCCGGTATCCTCAGACATATCAAACACTCGATAAACAGCATATTCAGCAACGGCATTTGCACAATTATGTACGAATGCAATTTCTTGACTACTGAATATGATACTTTGTTTGAAGTCAAATCTGGTGGACTTAACGTCAATGAATTGTTTGACGCTGCTAACAGACTGTATAACAAAATCGTATGGAAGTCCAGACTCTCGGCTTTTATTCATCCACTCGAATGAACCGATTCTTTTTGCAGTCAGTTCTTGGCCCAAATATTCGTTTATTAACTCTTCTCCTTTTTTGCCTATGGCAGCAAACTGCTTACTTGCCTTCTCGACATCGTAGGTTTTGAACTTGTGTGCAAAATCACCGACCTGCGATATTATCTCTATCTCTTTTTGAATGTCTATGCTAACAGAGTTAATTTTCTTGACCATAGCCAATTTCAAAGGTTTATAGGCAGAATCTTGATCTGTTATTATATGTATGTTTGCCTTGACAATGTTCTCTATAATCCTAAAATCCTCAGAACTCCCATTTATGAGCCAGAACACCAAGTCTTTGTTTTCCAAGCTCGACCATAGAAGATACCAGTCGTCATTAGGTAGTTCTTCTGCAAATTTTCTGATTTTAGACACAACAGAATCTGAACTGCTGGTTCCCATTCTAATTTTGGGACTGCGGAACGTTCCGTCTGGATTCTCAATACGATCAAAGAAACAATCCAAAATCTGACAATAGGAATTGTAGATAAGCATTGCTGTAGTGGAAGTGCTATCTTCCAAGAATGTCAGCACTTCGTTGAATAAACCGATATGTGTCTGATTGCTGGTACTACTCGTGCCAAGATCTGCACCGCTTAATTTCTTAAGGCCAATGCGTTTTTCAATATTGAAGAAAGTAAACATATCATTCGTGGATTATATTATTAGTTATCAGATAATACAGAACAGCATAAATTGTATTTACACTTACCGCATTACCAGCTTGCTTGTAAAGAGCCCCATCTGCCACACCTGCATTTCTTCCTTTAACGGCAAAGTCGGCAGGAAAACCTTGGAGCATAAACGCCTCTTCCGGAGTCAACTTTCTTATAGGAAGTTTTGCCAGTTCATCTTTTGTCATAGTTTTCACAGGATTTACTCTACCGTGAGACTCTATGAAATCTTGACTATAATAATTGTCTTGACAAGCACGATGCATTTTGTGCATTGTGGCTGTCAAAGGTCGTGCAATACTCATATTGATGTCTGATTTCGATTTGAAATTTGCCGAGCCATCAGCAAGAAGGGTCGGTTTTATCTTTTCAGACAAATAATACTTGGAATCAACATGAATCTTGAGAATGTCGTTCACGCTCTTGTAATGATACGGACTGAGATTCTTATAGGTATGTTCAAAAGCTTCAGCTATGACATCAGAAGAGAAACGTTCCTTGAAATCATCTGGGACATTCTCGGTTGTCGCAAAAATCAGCAACCTGTTACGGGTCTGCGGCAAATGGAATTGAGCGGTATTGAAAATATCTGTAAAGACATTGTACCCCAAAGACTCCAGCTCGCTCTTGATGCGTGCAAACGTTCTGCCCCTATCATGAGATTTCAGATTCTTAACATTTTCCAACAACACGTAACGAGGCATTGTAGCTGCCAAAATATCCAGAATATGGAAGAACATTTGCCCTCTGTCCTCATTGAATCCAGCTTGTTTTCCCATCATACTAAATGTCTGGCAAGGGAAGCCACCCGTCACTAAATCAAACTGAGGAAGTCGATGAATGTTCTCGGGATTGCTCGTGAACGATACAATATCCCCCATAGCAACCTCACCATCTATATCTGGATGATAATTGGCACAATATGTCTGCACTGCTTTGGGATCGATTTCAGAATACCCGACGCAATGGAAGTTCATAATATGGTCTTTGGAGAGAAGATCCATAGCTCTTCTGAAGCCTCCAATACCAGCAAATAGTTCAAGATGTCTCATTTGATAAATTTCATAATGCCATCACCTATAGCTTTGGCAAGTTTAACGGGAACCGCATTCCCAACTTGAGCATACCACATATTCTGTGATCCGGTAATCACATAGTCATCTGGGAAGGTCTGAATTCTGGCGGCTTCTCTGGGACTCAGACCTCTTGCATCCCACGGATGAATATACATATTACAATCGAACTTCATGTGTGATGTGATTGTCTTACATATCTGAGTTTCATCCAGTTTGAAATATTTATCCTTAAATATATCGTTTCTCCGTTTGTACGGCATAATGTCCGCAATGGATTCGTGCAACGAATTTGCCCCCTGTGGTAATCGTCGATATATTTCAAGATCCCGTTCATTATTATACCGGTTCTTATGGTTGTATAATTTTGTGATTTCTTTATCTCCATTAATGAACTTGTAAAAATCATTGTGGATATATGTGAAATCGCATTCTGTAAAGCCGGATTCGGCATCCTCAACGCCCTTTGACCCCTTTTCTTTCTTGGCTACAAGATGCGGTAATCCAATCAGTGCGTCTTTGAGTACAAACGATGGACGCTTATGCTTATAGATCTCTTCGAATATTTTCTTCGGAGAAACGCCGACTCTGTTGCCGATCATGATAAATCGTTCCCTGTTTTGAGGAACGCCATAATCTTGTGCCCGTAAAAGCGCATAATCAAATTGATACTCGTCACCCAAATATTCCGTGAAGTTCTGCTTGATTTCATCAATCTTGTTCATCATCCCTTTAACATTCTCCATAATGAAAAATTTCGGACGAACCGTTTTCAGAAATATCAAGTACTGCTTATACAAAGCATTACGAGGGTCATCAAGTATCCTTTGACGATTAGCCATTGAGAATCCTTGGCAAGGAGGTCCTCCGCATACGATAGTTATATCAGAAAGTATCTCCTTATACTCATCGATATGGGCATTAAGGTCTGCAATGTCACCTACAAAGTAATGTTCATCACTCAAATTGTGATTAAACTTATATGTATTGCAGAATTGTTCCACGATTTCATTCACGAACCAAGGCGTGAAGCCAGCCTGTTGCAGGCCGACACTTAGTCCTCCACAACCGGCGAATAAATCTACAAATTTATAATCCCTTTTCTTGGACATACACTACACAATTAGCCGTTAATCCCCACTAATCTCATCTATCGGACGGAACAAATCCTTGATGTCCACATCCAGACATCTTGCAATCTCCACCAATGTCTCCACATTAGGCTGCATTGTGTTTGTGCACCATTTTGAGACAGTCCCAGGATCTTTCTGCAACTGCTCCGCAAGCCACTTGTTAGTCTTGTTCTTATCGGCCAAGACCACCTTTATCCTATTTATGTTCTTACCCATTGAAAACAGTTATGTTTTTACTTTTAATGCAATAAACATACAAATATACACAATACATCTCGAAAAGCAATCCTCTTTTATTGCTTTTATACACATAGTTTATACGTTAAATTACTTTTTATTGAAAAATATTACAATTCGTATATGGGCATTAATGTGCAATTGAAGTATTATTTGTATATTTACAAATGAATTTAAAAAGCATTTAAAGAACTGATATGAACGATAAAATCAATACACTGCTGCCAGCAAAAATAGATAAAAATGATCCGGCTTATTCCAGCGTATTGGAATTGGATAAAGTATTGGATTGTACTGTTGAAAAAGGAATACGGAACATTGCTCTAACTGGTCCATTCGGATCCGGTAAAAGTTCGGTCCTTAAAACTTTGATGACCGATTTCTCGACAAAACATGAATATCTCCCAATATCCTTAGCGACATTGAAAGCCAATGATGAGGCCGATGCTGGCACGAGTCAAGATAATAATGGAGATTCAAGTTCGGATGACGTCGAGACAGCATTGAATCGAAGAATAGAATATAGTATCCTTCAACAACTTGTGTATCGAGAAGAGACTGCAAATGTACCCAACTCTAGATTCAAGCGAATTTCATATATACCACCGAAAACCATTCGTAGGTACTCAGTATATGGCGTTCTGACTTTACTTGCAATACTTATCGCATTCGAACCCAAATTTGCAAGGATAGAATCATTCTACTCTTTCTTTAACTTAGGCAGAGCCGGTAACTTGATAGCGGACGGATTGTGCGTAGTGTGGCTTTTGTTTATATTGTTCAGCCTATTTAGATACTTTTTTAGGGCATACGCTAATTCCAAATTAAATAAGCTGAATCTGAAAGATGCTGAAATATCAGTTGTTGAGGACAACTCAATCTTCAACAAACACTTGGACGAAATCCTATATTTCTTTCAAGTGACCAAATATGATGTCGTCATTATTGAGGATTTGGATCGGTTTGACACTACTGATATATTCTTGAAATTAAGAGAACTTAACCAGCTCATCAATGAGTCTAAAATTGTCGGTAGGCATATTTCATTTATTTATGCCATAAAAGATGATATGTTCAAAAACGAGGAGCGGACTAAATTTTTTGACTATATTACAACTGTCATCCCGGTTATAAACCCATCAAACTCAAAAGACATACTCCTCCGTAAGCTTAAAGATAATGGATTTGAAAATGACGGCATCTCAGATGAGGACTTGTCAGAAATGGCTTTCTTTATCCAAGATATGCGCATATTGACAAACATCGTCAATGAATATTCTCAGTATAGAGAGCAACTTTGCTACAATAATGGAAATCAGAAACTTGATAAGACGAAGTTACTTGCTATGATTGTCTATAAGAATTATTTTCCAAAAGACTTTGCGGAACTTCATTGCAGAAAAGGAAAGGTATATGCTTGCATTAGCAACAAACAAAAGTTTATTGAATTGGCATCTACCGAACTAGATAAACAGAATGAAGAAATACGAAATGAGGAAAAAGCATATATAAAAGATTCTAATCTTCAAGCAAGAGAATTACGTAGGCTTTTTTTATTTAGCATGAACGAAAAACTATCATACAATGCCATGGACATTATCTTAAATGGTACATCATACAAATTAAGTCAAATCTCAAATGATGATAATTTGTTTAAAACTTTAATATCGTCGGGTTCAGTTAATTATCATTATTATAGAGGGTACTACACAACATCAGATAGTGTCGATTTTAAAAGCATAGATGCTGAAACTCATTACTCTGAACGGATTGCGAGGCTTAAGGCTGGTAAAAATATCTACGTCCGCAAATACAATGATATCAATCAAAGGAAAATTGCAATCAGATCACTTCCACTTAAGGTACTATTGACTGAATATCAAGTAGGAGCCACTGAAATGTATAAGAATATAGGATTGGCTCCTATGCAGGATGTGTTCATTCGCAGAGGTCTCATAGACGAAGAATATTATGATTACATATCCTACTTCTATGAGGGAATGATGTCTGCAACTGATAGGGAATTGTTGTTGTCAATTAAACGCGATATCGCATTACCTTTTGAGTACCACATAGATAAGATAGAAAACTTTGTCAAGGAGTTGAAAGACTATATGTTCGAGAGTGATGCAATACTCAATATTGAATTGTTGGGCTTCTTAGCACAGAGTATAAAATACAAAGATTATTTCGAGCATATTATGATGCGCATAGAGCGTGATCCAATGCCTTTGGATTTTCTTATGCAATATTACGAATATGGTCAAGGACAGAAATGCGTTTTTGCACACATAATTACTTGGGACGCTGCGTGTTTTTGGCAGACAATAAGAGCTTGTGATCTCGAAAATAAAGATATACTTATGGAAGCCTTCCTAAAGTTTTGTGAAGAACTTTCTGAGGAGCAGCAATTATGGCTTAATGCAAACTATAAATTCCTTGTGGAGCACTACGACGGATTATCTAAAGAACGTGCATTGTCATTGGCTGTCAATAGCACTTTTGAGAATCTAATAGAAGACAATGATGAACTTCTGGATTCGATTATAGAAAAATCTGGCTATGCGATAAATACACATAATCTTACATTGATCGTTAATTATCTATGTTCGAATGGCCTAACCATATCAGAAGATACTCTTAATTATACGAGAGCAACAAGTACAGGGAATAATAATGTTATAGAGCATATAAATGAAAATATTAAAGCCTCTCTTTTATGCTTTACGGATGCAAAAAAAGATGAGAGTATTGATTCCATTCTGTATATACTTAATTGTCCAGATTTGGATGTCGAAAGAAAGGAAGAGTATCTGACTAGACAGCAAAACCTTTTGCCAAATTTTGACAGCATCACAGCTCCCGATATGCATAAGATTGCAATTAGTACATATCTGATTGATCCAAAATGGGAAAACATTATGACATATTTCAATCAGACGAATAGAATGACGGATGAACTCTTGGAGTATATCAGCCACTATTCCTCTGAACTAGCCTCTCAGTTATTTCCAGAAGATAACGTGGAGCTTGAAGAAAGCATATATGCAGAACTGTTCTATAGCAATAGATTGAATGTGGAGAAATACACTGCATTGCTATCTTCATTCAGAAATGTATTCCCGATAACAGGTGGTGTTCGAGACTTGTCTAAAGATCGTCTCGGATCTCTTATCAATAATGGAAAACTTCCATTTGAAGAGGAGATTCTTGCTGTCATAGAGGGAACTGATGCATTCGCTGAATATCTGATATATCATTCGAGGTCTTTTGTGAATAGTCTGTCAAGTCGAACATATTGTTTTTCTCCGGAACAACTTATAACCTTGTTAGGGACATCAAGATTTTCTGTTGCTGACAAGTGCTCAATTATTGAAACTGTTGATATCGCAGGATGTTTAGAATCAAGTACGTGTGCAGATAGTATTACTGAATTGTATTCGAAAGCAGCCCTAAATGGAGATAAATTAGCGTTATCTCGAATAAGTATCGACAAGAGAATCCAAATAGTGATGCAATCAATTCAAATGCATTTGGACAATACAGAACACATTGATATACTTCTGAAATCTCTGGATGATGCTTATGCTGAATTGACAGAAAATAAGCGACCGTTAATTGAGGACAATTCCCTAAATACAGATTTATTGTCCACGCTAAAAGCCGCACAGTATATCAGTTCTTATTATGCAGATTCAAGGTCTTCTGATAAATATAGAGTGATACCACGCAAGCGATAGATGAAGATATGCTTGAAATGAGGTATATGCTTTTGGGGGAATATAGGAATTGTTCCATTGATTACTTCCGTATCATTGCAGACCATTTTCGTGAAGTCACGAAAATGGTTCGTGCGCTTATTGAATGTAAGCATTCGATAAAGTACGACTGTCAGTTTGATTAAGTGGTATATAACTTTG
>ERZ1035032.1478-NODE-1478-length-14504-cov-9.114887_pt1 | contig 14504 bp, 15 predicted proteins | sample MGYA00520693_ERZ1035032 | MGnify/ENA primary metagenome ERZ1035032 (study PRJEB33766, sample SAMN09781740) | gut metagenome | biome: gut microbiome | host: Homo sapiens | place: Madagascar | study: EMG produced TPA metagenomics assembly of the PRJNA485056 data...
TGACCTTAATTTTTTACCGGAAAAATATAATGTCGGGATTGCATTTTCGGAAAATTGTCGTACCTTTGCACCCGCTTAATCCGGAAGAGGCTTGCCAAAATCAATGCAAGTACTTAGGATTCAGTTATTTTGTAAATAAAAGGAGGTGATTCAGACATGATTATTGTACCGCTTAAAGAGGGTGAGAACATTGAGAGAGCGCTCAAGAGATTCAAGAGAAAATTTGAGAAAACAGGTGCTATCCGTGAGCTCCGTGCGAGAAAGAATTTCGTGAAGCCATCTGTGAAGAAAAGAGAGCAGATGCAGAAAGCTATCTACGTGCAGCACTTGCAGCTTGAAGAAGAGCAGTAAGCCAGGCACGAATCTGATCTGAAAAAGATATATGGGCTGACAGAAACGAGGGTTTTTGTCAGCCTTTATTCATTATATTCCGCTGTCTTTCATTATATTTGTGAAATTATAGGGCATTTTTTGTATGGAGAAGAAAGAAGTGAAAGAAACTCTGAAACGCAGCCGTTTCCGTTGGCTTAAAATAACCGTAGGAATTATAGCCGGAATATGGACGCTCGCACTTGTAGTGATGCAGGTCGGGCTCAATTCAAAGTTCCTTATGTCAATGGCTGACAAATACATACCGAGATATGTCAATGCCGATGTCCATATCGGGAACATAAAGGCGTCGGTGTTCAAAAGTTTCCCGAATCTCAATCTGGAAATATCTGACCTGACTGTCACCTATCCTCATGACAGGTTTGCTGCCTACGACTCGGTGGGCTGTGACGGAATACTTCGCCATGCCGGAAGAGCCGAAGCGGCCGATACCCTGGCTTCTGCCCGTACCATGATATTGTCTGTCAATTACTTGTCTGCCATTTTAGGTGATATCCACATTCACGAGGCAAGTATGGACAGGCCGCGCTTCTTTGCACACAGTTTCTATGACGGAGCCGCGAACTGGAATGTCCTGAAAAATACAGGTGCGGAATCTGCTGATACTGATACCACTGTGTCCCCGTTGCCGCTCATCATCGTGAACAAGGTCTGCATGACGGGGAATCCGAGGATTTTCTATACTGACTGTGCGGACACGATTTATGCTGCCGTCGGACTTGAAGAGATGCATTTCCATGGGAGGCTGAGGTCGGATCTTACCGGAAGCAAAGTCGGACTCCATGTTGACAACATCTTCTTGTCCGGAAGATTGCCGGCGGACACTGTTGCCATGAAGGCAGATCATATTGTCATTGACCAGAAGGGAGAAGACATTTCATTCGATGCGTCTGCAAAGGCATTCCTCGGGATGAGCCAATACGGAAGGATCATGCTTCCTCTCGATGTCTCGGGAGACGTGCGGTTCCCTAAAGAGGACGTGCCCGCCGTCTCATTCACGAATTTACGTGCCGATGTCGCAACAGTCTCGATGACAGGACTTGGTGATGTCAAGTTTTATGGCGACAGCACGTATCTGAGGGCGGAGGCTTCGATAGATGACTGCAAGGTGGATGACCTTATCCAGTATTTCGGCAAGAACTTCTTTCCGGAGGCCGGGAAACTCAAGACTGATGCAAAGGTCTCATTCACAGCTGTATGCGACGGATATTACAATCCGTCCAGAAACACGATGCCGGATCTGCTGGCGGAGATTGTAATCCCTAAGGCGTCGGTCAGCTATCCCGACATACCTGACGGAACCGTTGCGCTCGACATCAATGCCAATACGGATGCGTCCGGCAAGGTTGACATCAGCATTGACAATATGTGCCTGAATTTCGGCGGTCTCGATTTCGACCTGACCGGCACCATTGACGACCTTATGGGCGAAGATCCTCTTTTCGATGTTGAGGGTTTGGCGTACGCTTCCATTGACAAACTGATGGATTTCGTTCCGGATTCTCTAGGCTACAGGGCTTCGGGTGAACTGGATGGAGTGCTGACCGGAAAAATAAGGCTCTCGCAGATGACCCCGTACAATTTCTACAAGGCGAACCTTGACGGATATCTGCGGAGCAAAAATGTAACTTTAAGTTCTGAAAAGGATTCGGTCTATGCATGGCTGGGGTCTCCTGAGATAGGTGTCGCCACCGTTTCCAACAAGGTCGATAGGGGAATTCCTCGCGGGACCAAGATATTGGCTGTCACTGCGAAGGTGGACTCTCTGTATGCCACTTATGGTAAAGATATGATATTCAGGGGCTCCGGAGCCAAGCTTGAGGCACAGAACGCTGCAAGGATAAAGTGTGAGGAGCATGGGGAAAACGAGCATCATCCTATCGTCGGATGCCTGTCGCTCGGCAGGATTTTCATGAGCGGAACGGATTCTCTCTTTGCTGGTGTCATCGGCTCGGAGAACCTGTTCAAGTTCTCGCAGCTTGCACGGGGAAAAATCATGGAACCGCAGTTGTCATTGACAAGCAACAACTCCAGGATTTTTGCGCGTGAGGGTGTGAACCGCTATGGTTTTCGTGATGCCAAGTTCCAAGCTTCTGCCGTGATGACGACATTCGAGAGGGGTCAGAGGCGGAACATGATGCTGGATTCTCTCCAGAGGGTGTATCCTGGCGTGCCGCGTGATTCTCTGATTACCAAGTTCATAAGGTCGAGAATGGCCGGAAGGACTGTTCCGGACTACCTTGCAGATGCCGATTTCCGCAAGCATGACGTACAGATTCCGATGGGCGAAATTATTGCCAAGTATATAAAGGAGTGGAACTTGAACGGCAGTATGGAGATAAAGAACGGCATTGTAATCACTCCTTATTTCCCTCTTCGCAATGTGATAGAGGATGTCCGTGGAACTGTAAGCAATGACGCGATACATCTGGACAACTTCACCATTCGTCCTGGCGTTTCAGATATTTCGGCAACCGGTGTGCTGAGTGGTCTGCGTCGTGCTCTCATGGGCTATGGCGCCATGCAGCTTGATCTCAAGATTACCTCCCAGAAGATGGATGCGAATGAACTCCTTACAGCATACAGTGCCGGAGCCAAGTTCTCTCCAGAGTCTCTGTCGGTTTTGAATACGGAGGATGTCAATGACACTGAATATCTTGCCAATGTCTCTGCCGCGCATGAGGCGGCAGCCCGGGACAGCAGCTACGCGCTTGTAGTGATTCCGGCCAATCTTATTGCCAATGTTTCCCTGCAGGCCAATGAGGTGGATTATTCCGACCTCAAGATTACATGGCTGGCGGCGGACATGCTGATGAAGGAGCGTTGTGTCCAGCTGACCAATACCGTGGCTACTTCGAATATGGGTGACATCTATTTCGAGGGATTCTACAGTACCAAGACCAAGAAGGACATCACGGCAGGATTTGACCTGAATCTGGCTGATATCACGGCAGACAAGGTGGTGCAGCTTTTCCCAGCCGTCGATACCATCATGCCGATGCTGACTTCATTCAAGGGTATGCTAGACTGTGAAGTTGCGGCTACTACCGATCTCGATACGAACATGAACTTCATCACTTCGTCGATGAACGGAATCATGAAAATCGGCGGCCGTAATGTCAAGCTTGAAGAGAGCGAGGCGTTCAGGAAACTTGCCAAGATGCTGATGTTCAAGAATAAGAAGACAGGAAGCGTGGCTGACATGTCAGTGAGCGGCCTTATCAGCAACAACAGGCTGGAAATCTTCCCGTTCGTGCTTAAGATTGACCGTTATACATTGGCAATGAGCGGATTGCAGAACTTTGACCAGTCGTTCAAATATCATGTGTCCGTGCTCAAATCTCCGATTCCGTTCCGTTTCGGCATAAATATCTTCGGAAACTTCGACAAGTGGAAGTTCAGAATCGGAAAGGCTCAGTACAAGAGTACCAATGTCCCTGTGTTCACGGCTCAGATAGATGCCATGCAGATGAATCTGGTAAGTTCTATCCACAATATCTTTACCAAGGGTGTTGAACTTGCGGTCAAGCAGAACCGTGACATGAAGGACAGCATTGACTCGAACAAAGTTTCCATGGGCTTTAACCCGGAGGCTCATCTGGATTCTCTTGACAGCAGCCAGATGAAGATGCTTGATTCCCTCCAGACTGCCTATGACAGTCCTGTGGATTCTGTTCTCAATGCCCGCATGGATTCGCTTACTGTCGTTCCGGAAGTGAATGAGGAGAGTGAAACTACGAGCAAGTTCCAGCAGTTTATAGATAACCAGGTCCAGAACAAGTCGGCCAGAGAACAGAAGAGGTCTGAGAAACGCCGCAAGCGTCAGGAGGCGAAGAAGGGCGAAGCAGTTCTGGAAGAAAATTGATTTGTTTATGGATAGCAGTGATTACCTGAAGGTTACAGTCGTTATAGAACCTTTCAGCGAAGATGATGCGGAGATTCTGGAGGCAATGCTTTCAGATCTCCCTTACGATTCTTTTGAAATCGGTGATGGTTGTGTGGATTGTTATATCCAGAAACCGCTTTTCGACAGGCAGGCCCTGAAAGCGGTCCTTTCCGGACTTTCTTTCAAGACTTCGTTTACGGCCCTGCCGGTTCCTTATATGAACTGGAACGCCCAGTGGGAAAGCGAGTTCCAACCGATAGTTGTGGACAGGAAAGTGACTGTCCGTCAGGCTGATGACAATGATACGCCACGTACCAGATACAATATCCGTCTCCGTCCCGAGATGGCCTTCGGCACCGGTCACCATGACACTACATATATGATGATGGAGTCAATGCTGGACAACGCTGCCGCCATCCGTTCTCATGTTGTCGTGGATATGGGATGCGGAACCGGAGTGCTTGCTATTCTGGCTGCAAAAATGGGGGCTGCGACGGTCTATGGCATTGATATTGACGCTGTTGCGGCGCAGTCGGCTTTCGACAATGCGAAGCTGAACCGTGTGGGAACTAAAGTGAAAACGCGTTATGGTGACGCCTCGCTTCTTCAGAGGGGTCATTACGACGTGCTTTTGGCCAATATCCACAGGAACATAATACTCATGGACCTCCGTACATACGCGACCTCGCTCAGGAAGGGAGGACTGCTGATGCTCAGCGGATTCTATGAGTCCGATGTCAATGATGTTGTGGCCGAAGCTGAGGCAAACGGCCTTTCCCTGGTCAGACAGCGAGCCAGAAACGGCTGGGCTTGTCTGGTGCTTGCAAAGAACTGATTCTGTAGTCGAAAGATTCCGGGAAAATGATTTACCCCTCTCCAGTTTCGGACTGAAACTGGAGAGGGGTGTCTATATGTGATATATGATTACAGGCAGTAACCCGTGTAGTTCCAAGGAGTTATGGCCCTGAGCTCCTCCTTCACGGACTCATTGACATCAAGTCCGTTGATGAAAGTCTCGATAGTATTCTCATCGATGATACTTCCGGTTCTTGTCAATGCCTTGAGAGTCTCGTAAGGGTTTGGATAACCTTCGCGGCGGAGGATTGTCTGGATTGCCTCTGCAACCACTGCCCAGTTCCTGTGGAGGTCAGCCTGGAGGGCCTCCTCGTTCAGAATGAGTTTTCCGAGACCTTTCTTGAGAGATGCGAATGCGATCATTCCGTGAGCCAGAGGAACTCCGACATTACGCAGTACCGTTGAGTCCGTAAGGTCTCTCTGAAGTCTGGAAATAGGCAATTTCATTGACAGGAAAGTAAATACGGCGTCAGCCATTCCGAAGTTGCCCTCTGCATTCTCGAAGTCGATAGGGTTCACTTTGTGCGGCATTGCGGACGAACCGACCTCATTTTTGTTGACCTTCTGCTTGAAGTACTCCATCGAAATATATGTCCAGATGTCGCGGCTGAGGTCAATGAGAATCGTGTTGATGCGGCGGAGGCAGTCAAAAATCGCAGCCAGATTGTCATAGTGCTCGATCTGTGTGGTAGGGAATGAACGCTTCAGACCCAGTGAATCCACGAACTTGTCGCCGAATGAAATCCAGTCGATTTCCGGGAATGCCACCTTGTGCGCGTTCATGTTCCCGGTAGCGCCGCCGAATTTTGCCGGATAGGTGAGCAGGCCGAACTGTCTGATCTGTTCCTCAAGTCTTGCCTGATATACCCTGAACTCTTTTCCGACTCTGGTAGGAGAAGCCGGCTGGCCGTGGGTCTTGGCAAGCATCGGAACATCTTTCCACTCGTCAGCCATGCCTCTGATGATGCCGAGGATTTCTGTCAATGCCGGCATATATGCGTTTTCCAGCGCCTCTTTCAGCATGAGCGGCTGTGATGTATTGTTGATATCCTGTGAAGTCAGGCCGAAATGGACGAACTCGGACCATTTGTCGAGTCCCATTTCATGGAAATGTCTCTTTATGAAATATTCCACAGCCTTCACGTCATGGTTGGTGGTCTTTTCGATTTCCTTGACCTCCATTGCCTCTTCCGGAGTGAGATTGAGGTAGATGTCCCTCATCTGGCCGAACTTGCTCCTGTCAATGTCGGCAAGCTGTGGCAGCGGAATTTCGCAGAGCGCAATGAAATACTCGATTTCCACGCGCACGCGGTATTTTATCAATGCAAATTCGCTGAAATATTCTCTCAGCGGTTCGGTTTTGGATGCGTAGCGGCCGTCAACCGGTGACACGGCCAATAAAGAGTGAGTGTCCATCTTCTAAGGTTTAAGCCCCTTGCGGAACTTTGATTATTTGGTTTGGAGGAACGTCATGAAAAACCTTGAGTGGCATTCCGTCTGTTCCAAAGTGCAAATATAGTCAATGTCGGCGGGCGGAGCAAAAATTCGTCCGTATTATTTCTCCAGTTCGCGGTATGTCGAAACTGTGCGTACGGCTTCAGCCACGTCATGGACTCTCAGGATGTCGGCACCGAGGCAGAGAGCCTTGTAGTGGAGTACCTGACTCTGAGGGAGAGATTCTTCCGGAGTTATGCCGAACTTCCTGAATATCATGCTCTTGCGGGAGATGCCTACTAAGATTCTCTTGCCGAACTCCTGGAATTTGTCCAGTTCGCGCATCATCTGGTAGTTCTGCTCTATGGTTTTCGCGAATCCGAATCCCGGGTCCAGAATCCAGTCCTTGATGCCAGCCTTTTCCGCTCTCCTGCTGAAGTTCCTGAAGTACTCCACGACATCTTCAGTCACATCATCATACTCGGTAAGAGTCTGCATTGTCTTCGGGGTTCCTCTCATGTGCATCGCAGCGAAAGGAAGTCCCAGTTCGCCTGCCGTGAGGAGCATCTCGCCACATTCATCGGCATTGACCTTATCGTACATTCCCTCTCCGGCGGTAACGTCATTGACAATGAACTTTCCGATGGTTCCGAAGGCTTTCCGCACGATGGACGGCCAGTAGGTATCGATTGAGATGGTGATGTCGGGGAACTCTGCTCTGATGGCTTTCAGCGCAGGTTCCAGTCTTCTCCACTCTTCGTCGGCACCGACGGGGTCCGAGCCCGGTCTTGTGGAACATGCTCCGATGTCCAGAATCGAAGCACCATCCCGTACCATCATTTCGGCTTTGGCCAGAATTTGTGAAATGTCGTCATTCCCGTCTTTTCCGAGGCATCTGCTTTCGCTGTAATATGAGTTGTCCGTGATGTTTATGATTCCCATCACGTCGATTTTTCTGTTCTTGTCCATTTTGTTGCCAGATTAGAAGCCAAATTTAGCAAATTTCCCGCAGTTTTTTTGTATGTTTGTACTATGTGCGGCCATACGGAAACGATGTCCTGCGCTGAATGTGGAACTCCGGAACATGATACCTGCGGGATGTGTTCCTTAATATACTTGACACGATGCTGATTGTAATTGAAGGGCTGGACGGCTCCGGAAAGTCAACTCAGGTGAAGCGCCTGAGGACATATCTTGAAAGCAAATGCCCGAATCTTGAATATATACATTTCCCGAGATACGATTCCCCAGTCTATGGGGAACTCATCGGAAAGTTCCTAAGGGGAGATTTCGGTGCCATCAATGAGGTTCATCCCCAGCTGGTTGCGCTTCTCTATGCGGAGGACCGTCATGCTGCCGCGCCCGAAATGTGGAAAACCCTGAATGATGGCGGTATTGTGCTGCTGGACAGGTACGTATATTCTAACATTGCCTACCAATGTGCCAAGATGAAGGATGCTGGGGAGCGTGAGAAACTGCGCAAATGGATTTTCGATACTGAATACGGACAGTTCGGACTGCCTAAGCCTGATTTGAACATTTTCCTGGACGTCCCGGTCGGTTTCGTGGAGCAGAAACTCGAGAATCCGCGCAACGGGGATGACAGGGAATATCTTGCCGGAAGGAGCGATATCCATGAGGCGGACATCGATTTCCAGAAGGCCGTGCGGGAAGTCTATCTTGGTCAATGCGAGGTCGATCCGGATTTTATTCGCATCGACTGCAGTGATTCTGAAGGAAATATGCTTCCTCCGGATATGATTGCGACTGAGGTAAGGACTGAAATTGACAAAAATTGGAAATAAATCACTTTCGGAATTGGAGAAACTATGAGTATTCGTTATCCCGGTAATAAAGTGAGGCGTCTGTGCGCCGTAATCGTCGGTCTGGTATTTTTTGTGGCCGGCATCCTGAAACTTATGGACCCTGTGGGATCAATGTTGATTGTCAGGGAGTATTTTTCTTTTCTTCATCTTGGTTTCTTCCGTCCTGCAGCGGGGGTGGTGGCGGAAGGCTTCGCCTTTCTGGAGACCTTCCTCGGCGTGTGCCTGGTGACCGGAGTTGCCAGAAAGACAGCCGCCTGGGCTTCCACAGTAGTCATGGCCGGGTTTACCTTGCTTACGCTTCTGCTGTGGATTCTGAATCCCCAGATGGACTGCGGATGTTTCGGGGAGGCTGTGCATCTTACTCATTTCCAGTCGTTTCTGAAGAATGTGGTATTGTGTGTGCTGATTCTCGCAGCCTTTCTTCCTTACAAGGAATTCGGCAAGCCGAAGAAAAGCAAATACGTTACATTCGCATTGACAGGAGCCGTAGTAATATTTTTCGCGATTTACTCTCTCATGTTCATTCCGATGCTGGAACTCACTCCTTTCAATCTTTCTTCCAAACTGGAGGCGGCTGCGGGGATTCCGGATAGCGACGAGGAGGAGTATATTTCCACGTTCGTGTATGAAAAGAATGGAAAGACCGGAATATTCACATTGAACAATCTGCCTGATTCTACCTGGACTTTCGTCGAGACGCGCACTGTCCGGAAACAGGACCATATAAAGGAAAGCAGCTATCCGCGCCTGTCGTTCACGGATTCGACAGGTGAGTACCGCGACACACTCGCAGCTGACGGGCTCGTAATGACCATATCGGTGCCGGAACCTGCCAGAATGAAACCGAAGAATTGGGACAATGCCGCCAGAGTCCTTTCCGATGCTGTAGAAGCTGGATTCGTGCCGCTTCTGCTCGTTGCCGGAACACCTGACTCATTCGCGTCGGAAATTGCCCATGCCGGTCTTGAAATGGATAAGTCAATGCTATTGCTTACGTCAGTATATTATTCTGATTACAAGACGCTTATCTCGCTCAATAGGTCGAATGGAGGAGCGGTATATTTCAATGATGGCAATATAATCAGGAAGTGGGCCGGCCGTAGTCTGCCCAGCTCCAGGAGACTCGCAAAACTTGTGAGAATGGACAGTACAGAGGTCATGCTGGATGCTGACGGCAAGGGCCGTCTTTATTTCGAGGCGTTCATGCTCTATTCTTTCGTTCTGATGTTGATTCTTTAGGATTACTTAGTTACTTATATTATATTATGAAAGGCGTATATATTTTTCTGGCCAACGGTTTCGAGGAAATGGAAGCGCTTGCGCCACTTGACATCCTCCGTAGGGGAGGCGTAGATGTAAAGACTGTCTCGATTCATCGCGACAAATTCGTAACCGGATCGCACAAGGCCACTGTTGTGGCGGACATGACCTATGATGAGTTCAAAGCCGGTGTCCAACTCGACGGTACCGATGAGTTGGATACGATTATTTTCCCCGGCGGTATGCCTGGAACCAAGCATCTTGCTGAGAGTTCTGAAATCATCAATTTCATGAGACTCCACTATGCTGAAGGTGGTACTGTCGCTGCAATATGCGCTGCTCCCGGACTGGTGGTTTCACAGTTGCCGAGCCTTGCCGGCAAGCATTTCACATGCTTCGACGGTTTCGAGGATGCTCCTATAGCGCGTGGGGGAATCTATGAACAGAAACCTGCCGTTGCGGACGGAAATCTCATCACAGGACGCGGTGCGGGCTGTGCAGTGCCTTTCGCTCTCGCGATCCTCGAGCATCTCAAGGGGGCAGAAGTGGCAGAGAACGTCAAGCAGGGTCTGATGTTATAGAATCCTACTTTTCAAGTTATTTCCGTTATTTGATTATTTCGCGGTCGATTCTTCTCGGGATGCTTGTCATAATCTCGTATGGAATCGTTCCCAAGATATCAGCCAGCTCGGAGACAGTCGGGTCTTCACCGAAAATGGTGACCGTGTCTCCGGGTTTTGCATTTGTGCCTGTCACATCGAGCATGCACATGTCCATGCAGATATTCCCTATGGTCGGTACCCTATGGCCGTTGAGCGAGAATGACGCCCTTCCGCAGCCGAGATGCCTGTCAATGCCGTCCGCATATCCTACCGGTATCGTGGCAATATCGGTTCCTTCTGGTGCGATCTGCCCGTGACGGCCATATCCGATGGTTCCGTCTGACGGGAGCAAATGCTTGACTTGCAGAACTTTGCATTTCAATGATGCGACAGGAGAGAGTTTAACGTCTCTCAGTGCACTGATGCCATAGATTCCGATACCGAGACGCACCATGTCGTGCTGATAGGCCGGGAATCTCTCTATTCCTGCAGAGTTGAGGATGTGCAGCATTGGCCTGTATCCGATTTCCGAGATTATCCTTTCGGCATTGGCCTCGAACATTTTTATCTGACCGAGTGTGAAATCGTCCGATTCCGGGTCTTCTGCTGCGGCAAGGTGTGAATAGATCGACTTGACTCTGACATATTTGCAGTCTTTCAGAAAGTCTGTCAGTTCCTGCAGTTCGCTTGTCATGAACCCCAGTCGGTGCATGCCGGTATCCAACTTTATATGGATTGGAAAGTCGGTGATTCCCCTTTTCTCCAGTGTGTCGCAGAGGATGCGGAGTGAGTAGATATTCGGGATTCCGGGCTCCAGTCTGCTGTCAATGATTTCGTTGTAGTAGTCCGTTCCCGCGGTGAGTACGAGTATCGGGAGACTTATACCTGAACGGCGTAGCTCCATGCCTTCTATCGGGTATGCAACTGCCAGGTAATCAGCTCCTTCCTTTTGCATCATCGCTGCAAATTCCACTGCTCCGTGCCCGTATGCATTGGCCTTTACGAGTACCAGAAGTTTGGTCGTCGGCTCTAGAAGCCCCCTGAAATATCTATAGTTGTCACGACAGGCTCCAAGTCTTAGTTCCAGTCGTGAAAAATCATTTTCCTTCAGCATTGTCCTGAAATATGTGCCGGTCCGCCCGGCGTTTCATTTTTCCCTTTTTATGGTGCAAAAATACCAAAATTATCTGAGTGAGGGAATATTTTTTATGCTATCTTCGCTGTGGTCTGCTATTTGATTTGTTCAGGACTGGTTTATCTGCACCATGTGGTGCATGGAAATATGGTCCGGGTTCATTCCGGACGGGTTATTAACAATTGTTCCGGTCAGTTCCGGAATCGAAATTTGAAAATTATGGGATATTGGAGTTTTTTTATTCTGCTTATGTTTGCCGGCATGATCGTCCAGTTCATGTTGAAGAGCAGATTTGAAAAGTATTCGAAAGTGTCTTTGCGCTCAGATATGTCGGGTGCGGAGATTGCTATGAAGATGATGCATGACAATGGCATTTATGATGTCAAGGTAGAATGCATAGAAGGTCAGCTTACCGACCATTACAATCCGGCAACAAAGACTGTAAACCTCAGCAAATCTGTTTATTATGGCCGTTCTGTGGCTGCGGCTGCCGTGGCTGCCCATGAGTGTGGCCACGTTGTCCAGCATTCTGTCGGCTATGCTCCTCTGAAATTGCGCTCCGCCCTTGTTCCTGTCGTTTCTTTCGCCAGCAACATCATGCAGTGGATTCTTCTCATCGGTATTCTTGTCGTCAATACTTTCCCTGCACTCCTTTGGCTCGGAATCGCTCTTTTTGCCATGACGACACTGTTCAGTTTCGTGACTCTTCCTGTCGAGATCAATGCCAGTGCACGTGCGGTGAGATGGCTTGAGACTGCCGGCATCACCGACTATGAGACCAGACCGATGGCAATAGATGCATTGAAGTGGGCTGCATATACTTACGTGATAGCTGCCGTCAGCTCTTTGGCTACCCTGCTTTATTATATAGGTATCGCGCGTAGAGACTAGGTCATGGCTGAACTTGATGAAAAATTCATGAAGGAGGCCTTGCGCGAAGCCAGGGAGGCGGAGTCAGAGGACGAAATTCCTATAGGTGCCGTCATCGCTTTCAAGGGTCGTGTGATTGCGAAAGGTCATAATATGACCGAAAGGCTTCATGACCCTACTGCCCATGCAGAGATGATTGCATTGACGGCAGCGACTGAAGCTATGGGAGGCAAGTATCTCAATGACTGCACTTTATACGTGACCGTGGAGCCTTGTCCGATGTGTGCTGCAGCTTCAGCCTGGGCCCAGATAGGCCGGATTGTCTATGGGGCGTCTGACCCGAAACGCGGCTATTCCCGTTTTTCCCCATCCCTGCTTCATCCGAAGACGGAGGTGTTATTAGGTATCATGGCTGACGAATGCGGCAGCATCGTGTCGGAGTTCTTCAGGAAGAAACGCTGACCTGAAATAAGAAAGATAGACCGAAAAGACACGCAAAGATTCCCAAGTTATTATTTAAGAATTACATAACCAATTGATGATATGGAAATTAAAGGAGATGATTTCAAAATTTTGAGTGATACTGTCAATGATGGCGTGCGTCATATCACTGCGGCTACAAGTGCCCTGGTCTGCTCACGTCAGATTGACTTTGACATTATTGACGGCAAGGTCCACAACTTGACCTATGTCCGTGGCTGTGAGGGTAATCTCAGGGCTATCGGCCGTCTTGTCGAGGGTATGGCAGCAACGGACGTTGCCCGCATTCTGGCCGGTGTCGATTGTCATGGTCGCGGTACATCCTGCACAGACCAGCTTTCACGCGTCATGACCAAGGTTCTGGGATAAGACGTTCTGTGGCGTAAGTTTAGTATCCTTCAAGAAATAACCTGCATCATCTAAGGGAATCTTCTCCTAATCTGAGGCAGGTTATTTTTTTATGTTACTTAGTAATCCTTAAAAAATAACTTGGTAATCTTTGCGAGTCTTTTCGGTCTGAATTTCTGCCTCATCAGTCGCGTACGTCCAGTACACTCCTTCTTCGAGAAGAAATCTATCCTCGAAAATCCTTTACAAATCTTTACCAACTTATTTTTTAACGCTTACTTAGTGAAGTACATTGATGAGTTCTGGCCGGTCGTTGGGCGGGACGGTGCCACAGTCTATTTTGTAACGCATTTATTATCAATGCTATCTGATTTCCAGTGTGGATTGTCGCCTGTTTTTTGTAAGCGTCTCCGGAGTTACGTATTGCAACATAAACCCCGAAAGCTATTTGTCTAACTTTCGGGGTCCATGTTATTTATTCTATGATAATCCGCACTATAAATGCATATCTTACTAAATATCAACCAGTTAACAAGTGTCAATGTGGCGCCGTCCGGCATGTTCTCTCCGCAATCTTATTTCGCAGTTTCAGATAGCAGGACAGATGTATTCGGAAAGGTCAGATTATTCCATCCCGACACATTCTGTGCATAGTTTTCTTCAAACCACGTGTTTTCCGGAATCTGTTTCGAGTACTTCAGTGGCGTGCCCAGACCGCTGTCCATGCTGTCTTTCGGTACTTTGTTTTCGACCCTCTTGACATATGTTAGTTTTGGTTTCGTTGCTATAATATATTGTATGCCAATATGTTACATGCTGGTATGGAGCTAAGCGCTCCTGCCAAGACCCCATTTCGATGCTACCTCTTGGCTCTCGTTTAACCGGCTAACCTTCTGATAATTAATACGTAACGCCGAATTGAGGTTGCCAAGAGGGTCGAAAACTAAGGGCTTTCTCCCGATGACGTAAACAACTTAGCGGTTCTGTGTTGACTTGACTTGCAATCGGAGTTACGTTTGTCGGGTTACATCGTAATTTGCCGCAGTATCATTCGGCATTTTTTTTTGTTTTGGTCAATGCCATATTAGCGTGGTCAGTCACGGAAATAATTCATCGTCCAAACATGGCTGGCCGGCAGGGGCCTTCGGAGCGGCGTAGCCGTCCGCGGCTTCGTGAGCGGAATGGGGCCCGCCGCGGTAGCGGTGGGAAGGATAGCCCCAACGGGGCGTACCGCTCCGAAGGCCCCTGCCGGCATAACATGTCCTACATTTTTGTGATTTCAAAACTATAAATGAAGTGGTTTTTGACGTCATAAAGATTTAAGAATTATCATAGGAATTTAAGAATCATAAAAATCTTTTGAAACCACCTGCCATTTTCGGGGCATTTCGCCACATTTTCGGGTTTTGCGCGAAAAT
>ERZ1035032.1481-NODE-1481-length-14498-cov-6.744167_pt1 | contig 14498 bp, 14 predicted proteins | sample MGYA00520693_ERZ1035032 | MGnify/ENA primary metagenome ERZ1035032 (study PRJEB33766, sample SAMN09781740) | gut metagenome | biome: gut microbiome | host: Homo sapiens | place: Madagascar | study: EMG produced TPA metagenomics assembly of the PRJNA485056 data...
GACTTGCGGGCTTCCGGGATCTCTGCAAGCTCGCGGTTCAGCGCGTTGTTGATGACCTGTTCGTACAGTCCGGGGTAGAGCATAGATGCACTTCCTTACCGTTTTCTTTTATTATAGCGCCCGTTAGAAGAATATTCAATGATCGATGATAAACCGCATCTGATTGAAAAAGAAGTTTTTGATCTCAGAAAATATACTGTATCTGCATTGCTTTTATTAAAAATAATAGAGATCGTGATAACCATTTATATGATGCTAACAGAATTAAGCCTGTGGCGCAATACTGATTTTGACAAAAAACAATAAAATCCGCTGTCCAAGAGCGTTTCAACTAAAACACTGTTGGACAGCGGATTGCATTTTGTAGTAGGTGCTTTCGTCAGCCTTGATCGCTATTCAGGGCATCAGCGGCTCCAGTATGGACGTGGGGGAGTATTGATAGAACTTCAATCCTTCCTCAACGCCTTATATAGCTCGGCGGCCATCGACTCCTGCACCTTGTTATAAAAGTCAGGATCGTTGAACAACTTAGCGAAGGAATCGTTGTTATCAAGGAAACACTGGGTCACGATATCCTTGAACTTATCCGGGAACAGCGACTGCACAAACATTTCAGTGCTGTTATCCTTGGCATATTTCTTGAACTTCTTAACATCCGAATCCTTCATGAACATCTGGTAGATGCCCTCGATGATCACTCGGTCGGAATCAGTGAAGTTGCCGTTGAACCGCTCGTTCACTTTGTCGATGATGCTTTGCAGGGTGTCCTTCTTCTTGTTCGGCACCTTTGGGGTCATGCCGCTGGTGGGCGTGAGGATCGTCGGCTTTTAATAGCACCCCTAAAAGTTTCGTTCAGGGAAGCGTATTCCAGCTTGATCTTATCCTCAATGTCCACAAATTCGTTTTCATTGGGATTGGGCAGCAGCCGTGCAAGGTGAAGCGTGTACTGGTACTCGTTGAACAGGTCTTTGTCATGGAGGCGCACAAGCTGTGTAATGTAGGAATATGCGCCATTGAACTTGCGAATATAATCGCGGGCGGTGTAACGGTCTTCCTCTCCCAGATCCTGATACCGTGCAATCACCGGGCGGAACAGACTTGCCAGCTTGCCAAGCGCAACGGCATCCTGCTTTTTATCACCCTGCGCTGCCATAAACTTATTGAAGGCATCCACATCGTCATAGTTGTATAGCATATAATCCCGGATCTTGTTACGGAGATCATATACTTTGTTCAGGTCTGTGCTGCCCTCCAGAATGGTTGTTTCGTAATAGGGCAGGAATGCGTCTCGGATATCCTCCTCGGTGTTTTCAAAATCGAGAACGAAGGTGCTGTTTTTGCCCGGATGGGTACGATTCAGGCGGGAAAGCGTTTGCACGGCGGTCACATCCCGCAGCTTCTTGTCCACATACATGGTATGCAGCAGCGGTTCGTCAAAGCCGGTCTGATACTTGTTGGCAACCACCAGAATATTATACTGGTTGCTGTGGAACGCCTGACGGAACTTTTTGTCTGTAGTGATGTACCGCCCCTTTTCGTCAAGGTTCATAGTTGCCTCAGTAAACGGCTTATCGCTGGGGTAATCTTCCAGCGTAACCTCACCAGAGAAGGCAATCATGGCATCACAACCGGTGCATTCGTCCGGGTGGGCCTCAATGTAACGCTTGATAGCGAGATAGTAGCGTACGGCGTTGGCACGGCTGTCTGCAACGATCATGGCTTTGCCCTTGCGATCAATCTGATAACGGCAGTTATCCAGGAAGTTTGCCATAATCATTTCGGTTTTCTGTGCAATGGTGTAGCCATGCTTCTTATAATACTTGAACAGTGCACGGGCGGTCTGACCCTCGATCAGCTCTGGGTTGTCTTCGGATACCCGAATCAGCTTGAACGCTTCCTTGATGGTGGTATAGTTGGCAAGAACATCCAGAATATAATGCTCCTCGATGGCCTGCCGCATGGAATAAACATGGAACGGTGCTTTGATGGGTTCGCCGTCCGCATTGGTACCGATTTCCGTTCCGAAGTTCTCAATGGTCTTGCCCTTCGGGGTGGCGGTAAAGGCAAAGAAGGATTGGTTTTCGTGCCGTCCCTGACCGATGATTTCGTTGATATAATCATCCGTCAGATCCACTTCATCTTCCGAGACACCTGTTTCCGCAGCGTATTCCTTAGTGGCAATGCCGACATCGATTAGACTGCGGCGGAGAGATTTTGCACTTTCACCGTTCTGTCCCTGATGGGCTTCGTCAATGATGATCGCAAACTTCCGTCCACGGAACGTTTCCATATCCTTCTTGGCAAAAAGGAACTTCTGGATGGTGCAGATGATAATGCGCTTTTTGTCGTTGATGGCCTGTGCCAGTGTGTGGGAGTTCTTTTTGTCGTCAATGGCTTCTACCAGCCCGTGTTGATGCTCAAAGCTGTTGATGGTGTCCTGCAACTGGCTGTCCAGCACCACACGGTTTGTGACAACGATGATCGAATCGAAGATGCTGTTGTCCTGATCGTCATGGACTGCGGCCAGCCGATAGGCGATCCACGCAATCGAGTTGGATTTGCCGGAGCCTGCCGAATGCTGGATCAGATAGTTTTTGCCGGGACCGTTCTGCTTTACATCTGCCAGCACCTTCCGCACAACATCGTACTGATGGTAGCGAGGAAAGATCATTTTTTCTTTGGTGTCGATTTTGGGCACGCCATTCTTCACCACTTCTTCCTTCTCCTTGACGTAGGAGATAAAGCGGTGGATCAGGTCCAGCAGGCTATCACGTTGCAGCACTTCTTCCCACAGATAGCTGGTGCCGTAGCCATCAGGATTGACCGGGTTGCCTGCACCGCCGCTGACACCTGCACCGTTTGAACCCTGATTGAAGGGCATGAACCGGGTATTACCATCTTCTAACCGGGTGGTCATCCACACCTCATAGAGGTCAACGGCGAAATAAACCAGAAAGCGGTGATTCAGGCGGAATGCAAACTCCTTGGAGCTGCGGTCGCTCTTGTACTGATTCATGGCGCAGGAGCAGTCCTGCCCCGTAAGCTGGTTTTTCAGCTCCAGTGCCACCACAGGGATGCCGTTTACCGAGAGCACCATATCAATGGTGTTTGTATTGGAGGTAGAATAACGGAACTGCCGGGTACAGCCAAGGATATTTGCCTCATACCGTTCCACAGCTTCGGGGTTCAGCCCGGATTCCGGCTTGAAATAGCACACCCGCAGCTTGCAGCCCATATCCTCGATGCCATTGCGGAGAACAAACAGAAGCCCTTGATTAGCGATGGTGGTTTCCAGACGGTGATACAGCTTTTCTTCTGCCTTTTCACCGTAATAGCGGGTATATTTTGCCCATTCTTTGGGCTGGGTCTTTGCAATAAACTCGCACAGCACATCCATATAGATGCACCTTGCCACATCGTGCTGACGGTTATGTACCCAGTTGCCGTCGGCATCCTGCCCATTGAACTGCGTGTACCCGCCCTGCGGTGAGATCAGAAAAGCTTCAATGTCCCGCTCGAACCGTTTCTCGCTTTTGTCCATGATGTCCCCCTTATTTTTTCAGAAGCTGTCTTGCCGCTTTGAGGGTGTCGCTAAGAGCTTTCAGGTTCTGTTTATTCACTACAAGAACTCCAATAGCTACTGCTGCGCTAGCTACGCCTTTCAGCACTTTTGCACCCTGCTCCATTCCTCTGTGAGCATCAATGTTCAGTTTTTGCTTCTGGAACTGTTTTTTCTCGTCCATTTTCAAGAACCTCCAACAATTTTTCTCCGCTTACTTCAAGGGCAACATAATCGTAGCTTTTCGCTTTGTCCAGACACTTTTCTTGCTCTGTGGCAAGATACCCGACCGGATCAGAATAGAACATATCTTTCAGCTCGCTGTACTCGTAGCTGATTGTTTCCACCTTGCTGAAGTCGATAGCTTCCAGTTCGGATTCACTGATACTGTATGTTTGCTCTGCCGTTTCCAGATTTCCACACAGGGCGTAAGAGGTGGCAAGCAGATTGGTTGCCTGTAGATACAGGTCATAATACTCTTGAATTTCTTCTACAGCTCTGCCTTTTTCTGCATTGTATTCATCGTGGAGGAGCACACGTGCAAAACGAATCAACGGATTCTTGGGCAATGGCTCAAATTCTATGGCACGGCGTTCAAGGGCCTTTCCAATCTGAGACTGTGCCACAAGAAGATTTTGCCTGCTGGAGTCGATCTGACGGTTCCGCGCATCGCCCTCCGGCATGGTCATTGCCAAAAGCAGACCCTTTCTGCCAGCTTCCAGCAGACCAATCCGGTCATCCATCTGGCCATTCTCAATCCGCTCGACCGCACGGTACGTTTTCTCCACCATATCGCTCAATCTGTACATTCGCTGCTGCATCACAAGCTGATATTGCCAGTTGGCCAGTTCCTGTATTGGATTGCCCTGCACGACAGCCTGTTCTGCAATGGGAAGTGGCGTTACGACCTGATGCTTTCCGTCTTCGGTGATTCTCATCAGACTAGGCCACTTTTTTCCGGTTTTCATGTTTTCCATGATGAACATTTCGCCGGACTCATACGCAGATTGAAATTCCGCTGGGATCTGAACCACATATTGTGTCCCGGCATGGATCTTGCTCAGGATATCGCCCATGTTTACACATTGGACAGCCTGTTCCAGCAGGTCGTTGAAATCAATCCCTTTGCTGACAGGCGTGATATGCAGGCATTTGCCCTTGGCAGGAGCAATTTCATCTGTCTGCCTGATCTCTGCGGGCAGCCTGTTTTCTTTATCCGAACTTTGTTCCTGCATGGGGCACCTCCATCAGATGTTGGCTGGGCTGCGGATCGCTTTTCTTTCGTCTATCATAACACTGCATGGACAGATAAATCAACATAATGCGCCAATAATTGTAGGAATCAGACCGATAACTGCGCCAATCGCAGCACTGACAATGGCAATCGTCCATTCCCGGCGGCTCATCCGGTTGGATTCTTTTATCATCTCGTCCAACCAGTCCCCAAAACCGTCCAATTCGGCTTCTTTAAGATACAAGTTGGCTCCATCTGCATTTACATCGTAAAGATAGCCCCTCTCCACAAGCAGGCTCAACGCGTCCTGACAGCGGAGCGCATCTTCGTCTGAAAGATCAAAGGCTTCCTCGTCCCCCATGAGATTCTTTAGCTTCTCATACTGCTTTTTGATATCCGCAAGGCTTGTTTCCACTCAGGAGACCTCCTTCTTCCCGGTGACGTACTCGTAAATGAGGGAACGCTTGTACTGCTCCAACTTTTCGATTTTGGACTGTTTCGCAGAAATCAGCTTGTCAATCTTATCCACTTGCCTGTCAAGATAGTCAACCATCTGCTGTTGCTCACCAGCAGACGGGAGTGGCAACTTGAATGCAAGCACTTTGCTTGAGTTGGTACAAGCCAAATTTGTTGTTTTTATTGCCGTAATATCGAAGTATACTCGTCCGATTTTGGAAGCGGTGACGTAGGAAAGAAAATAAGGATTGAGCAGTTTGTTTGTACGCAGCGCAAAAATATGATTCTGATGCAGACATGGCTCGACCTGTCCAAGCCATACGCATCCACGACCGAGTTTGTCACGGTCTCCACCCTCGGTCATTAAAACTTCTCCAGCAGAAAGCCTATACTGAGCATCTTCCTCCGCAGAAACTTCAATCGTCTTCAAATCATCTAGAACAACACCGCCATTTTGCACATTAGCAACGCGCAAATAGGGGCGTTCTATCAACTCGGCACCGTCAGGATATTTCTTTCCAAGTGTAATACCGGAACGGATTTTGGCACAATATTGCAACTTGGCAATTCCCCACGATACCGGAATTTTCCCAATCCACTCCACGCCACTATCCTTCATTGGCACATTGGGGTCGAGCCCCTTTGTGACAACCTCGGTGATCAAGCTCTGCTTGTAGGCTTTCAGCTTTTCAATTTGCTCCTGCACATTGGCGATAAGGGCATCGACTTTTCCCATCTGGGTCGAGATTGAGAAGATGATTTTCTGCTGTTCCTCCACTGGCGGAATTGGCAGAAAAATGTTTTTCATTTCTTGCCAACGAGTCGTCCATAAATCAGCGACAATGCCGTGTCCCCAGCGATAAAATTCTTCTGCAAATCCATAATTCTTCAGAAGATAGTCCAAATAATCAGGAAGAACTGGTGCATTAGGAACCGGATGTAATACCGTGTTAATCAATGAAACGGAACCATCCAATGGAGAAACACCGCAAGACTGTTTTCTATCCGACCTGGAATTGATTACAAAATCATTCTTGAGAATCATCTTACGGTTATCAGTTGCATCTGACTTCGCAACGCTTTCCATCTGCGGGACAATACCACCCTTTGTAACGGACAATGGCGGATAGTCCGTATCATTTACTTTTTCATTACGCACTTTGAATAGTGCTCCAACAGAGAGAAGCTGCCAATTTTCCGGAATCACGCCAATCCACGCAACACCGCTGTCCTTTATTTTACGCATTTCCAAACAGCTCCTTCATCAGCACAGTTTCCTTTGCCTCCAACGCCTTGATGTCCTCAAAGATGGATGCAGACGGTTCCGGGGCTTCAAACTTATAGAACAGCCGGGTAAACGGGATCTCGTAACCAATCTTATCCTTTGCCGGGTCAATGTAGGCCAGCGGGTTGTAGGGCAGGACATTCTTTGCCATGTAAGCGTCAATGTTTTCGTTCAGCGGAATGATCTCGCTGTCGGATGCACCCTTGACCGGCTGCTTTTTGCCCCGTTTCAGGATGGGCTTGCCGTTTTCGTCGGCTTGTGCGGTCTCCACCGTCACCTTGGTAAAGCCGAAGAAGTCCTTGGCAAATACCTTCGACTCTACCACGAGGTCACCGTTGGTGTAGGTCTGATTCTCAAATCCCTCGTATGCCTGCAAAATAAGGTCGATGCAGGCATCGCTCAGGTCAACGCGTTTGCTGCCGATGTTCTTGCGGCGCTTCACGAAGCACTTGCTGGCATCAATGAGCTGCACCCATCCGCTGCGGTGCATGGGCTTACCCTTGGTCAGTACCCAGATGTAAGTGGAGATGCCAGTATTGTAGAACAAGTCAGTGGGCAACTGCACAATGGCTTCCACCAGATCTTCGTGGATAAGATAGCGGCGAATCTCGGAGGCACCGCTGCCGGCATCGCCCGTGAACAGAGAAGAACCGTTCTGAATGATCGCCATACGCCCGGAGCCTTCCTTCAGCTTCTTTACGCCGTTGAGCATAAACAGCATCTGTCCGTCCGAAATCGCAGGCAGGCCGGGACCGAAACGGCCATCATAACCACGCTTTGCCTCGGCTTCCACCTGTGGTTTCTCACGCTTCCAGTCAATGCCGAAGGGAGGATTAGAGATTACGTAGTCAAATTCATAGCCGCCGAACGCATCATCGCTCAGGGTATCACCGTATTTCATGCCGGATGCGTTGCCGCCCTTGATCAGCATATCTGCCTTGGCGATCGCATAAGTTTCGGGGTTGAACTCCTGTCCAAAGCAGGTCAGAGTGGCATCCTTGCTAACATCCTGCAAGCGCTCGGTCAGGCAGCCCAGCATCTGCGAAGTGCCCATTGCCATATCATAGGCCGTTTTGGTGCAGCCCTCGGCAGTGATTTTCTCCTTTTCGGGGGCGATGAGCAACTCGGTCATCAGGTAAATAATGTCCCGGCTGGTGAAGTGGGCACCAGCCTGTTCGTCGTAGGATTCGGAGAATTTGCGGATCAGCTCTTCAAAAAATGTAGCCCATGTCGGTGGAGGTGACTTTCTCCGGGGACATATCGCCCTTGCTGGAATTGAACTCCTGCAGGGTGACGTAGAGGACACCGCCTTTGACCATCAGCTTGACCGTGTTGGCAAAGTCGAAGTTCTCAATGATGTCCTTGACATTGGAGGAAAAGCCCTGAAGATAGGCTTCAAAGTTGCTCTCCACGTCGTCCGGCTCTGCCACCAGCCGTGCAAAATCGAAGTTGCTGGTGTTGTAGAAGTCGTAGCCGGAAATGCGGCAGAGGATGCCGTCACGCGCAGCACCCTCGATGTGCTGCGCATCCAGCTTCTGTGCCATGGCGACCACAGCATCCTTGGTAGGCTTCAGGGCATCGTCAAAACGCTTCAGAACCGTCATAGGCAGAATGACCTTGCCGTACTCGTGGGGCTTGAACAGGCCCACCAGATGGGTGGCGATCTGCCAGATCAGGTCAGCCTTTGCACGGATGTTGGCATCCGTCTGCTTCTGTAATTCTTTCATGGACATAGGTGTTTCCTCCCGATTTTCGTTCCTTACCCGTAGAATAACACACTTTGGGTCCCAAAAGTGGGATTTCAGGCGATTTTCTTTGTATCAATCATTTCTTTCAGCTTGTTCCGGAAATCCGTCTTTGTGATTTTCAAGCCGTTCGCGCCCAGTCGCACTACCGGAGGATACCCCTCTGTGCTTTCAATTTTTGCGATGACGCTGCCGGAATCACCCTTGCTGGCGCCACTGTGGGGCATCGGGCCGACCATGATCAAAGCATACTGGGGTTTCCAATGAGCCTTTTCAAAATCGAAGGTCTTGCCGTCCTCATAATCAAGGTACAGCTCAAAACGGTCTTTGGAAAGTCCCAGACTCTTGGCAATGGAAAGCAGCACTTCCGCTTTCACGTCCGACCGCCCGATCACAATGATTTTTCCGGTTTTATAGACCTGATAAAGCGGCTTACTTTGAAGCAGGTCTTCCATGCCAAGCATTTTAAGGAAAGTTTCCAATTCGCCGGTGCGGTTCAGCATGGACAGCGCAGCAGGTAGATGATCGTCCAATTCCTTTCGGATGTTATCCTCCAGTTCGAGCAGTTCTTCGACATCAAGCATTGGTTTCTTCACTCTCCTCATCGAACACATGGTGGAGCTTGTTGACGGTTCGTTCCAGCCGCAGCTTGAGCATGGCAATTTCGTCCAGCGTTGCCTGATACTTCTGCGCAACCCGCGACTGCTCCTCCATGGAAGGCAGAGGAATCATTACGTTCTTCAGCTTGTCCACTCCAATATTGGGAATGGTTGCTCCCACCGTGATGCTTTTCAGGGCTGCAATGCCCTGCTCGCTGTCGAAGAAAGCTTTGATATAATAAGGATTTGCCCTGCTTTCATCCAATTCGATGATATACAGGTTACCGTTTGCCAGAATACGCTGCCCATCCTTCACAGACGCAACGGCTACTTTATAAGGATAGCCATTCTTGGACAGGATCAGGTCATTGTTCTTCAGGCAGTATTTTTCGTACTTCGGTTCAATGCTGGAAAGATACGGCAGCTTGTTATCAATGATGCCGTTCTGGATGTTTGCCAACATCAGGTACTGCATATTCGTCACTTCGTTAGACACCATCTTGTCCAACTGGCTGGCCGTGCAGGGCGCACCGCGCGTGATGCTCTTGATAATGCTCTCGAACGACACACCATTCTGAAAGGTCGGTACCTTTTGGATATAGCGTTCCAGACTGAGGTTGTACTCATTGGCGCGAAGCTCGTCCAAGGTAACATCCTTGCTGTATTCCGAATCCGTGTGCAGGGCGGTAAGAATGGTAGCAATGTCATCCTGAAGGAACATATTCTGCCGCCGCCCTTTGTGATAAATTTCGGTGGCATCAATCATGCGAATGGTGTCGTTACCGTGGCTGAAAACAATGAGCGTCGTTCCGATATTGGTATACGGGAACATCTTGACCGGCAGAGAGATGACACACTCGATCATCTTGCGTTCCACAAAATATCTGCGCATCGGAGTATCAATGCTGTTCCATGTGCTGCCATTGGTCATAATGCCAATCGCTTTGCCGCTCTCTGCAAGAAGGTCGCAGAGCAGCGCATTGAAAATCCAGTCCGAAGAGGTTGCCTTCGACAGTCCCGGATGCTGTTCTGCAAGACGTTCCATATAATCGGAACCTTCGCCCAGATAACGCAGTCTCATGCCAAAGGGATAGTTGGAAAACATTTTGTCGAATCTGGGTGTGTTCTTATCGTCTACGAGCCGAAATACATCGCCAAGCCGTACCTGAACATTTGAGCCGAGAAGCTCTGCACGAATCCGTGCGATTCCGCCACGCTCCTCGTTAATCTCATAGCCAAAGTAATGCGCCTCCGGCTGGTTCATCGCAAATGAAACAAAACCGGAGCCGCTGCCGCAGCAAAGATCTCCGACATACTCATCAGGCTGCACATCCAAAAGATGATGAACCAACGTCAAAATGGTATGGGGCGTTGCCATTGCGAGCTTCATCTCATCCTCGTGTTCGGGCAGAAGTGCAGCCAGTGCAAATTCTTCGGCGGTGTAGTTATTCACCATGGGAAGAATCTGTGCCCATGCTTCTTCCGGAAGCTGCTCTTTTGCAAAGTAACGAGTGCCCTCGCTGATGTCCAACCGACCCTCAAAAATATCCTGAATCGTAACATCAGAGTTGGAGTTGTTCTGAGCAACCTTATAAAGAAGGTAAGCAGCCAGCGGCACATTGCTGCCGGGTTGGAGGCCAGACTGTAGGAGACGCTGCGAAATCTCCTCGCTGATTTTCGTTGCATTCCCCCCGATGTTCACGTTTTCAAAAAAGTTTTTTACAATGAGCGACATACAGACCTCCGTACAAGAAATTTGGTTTTCAAAAACCACTGTGTTCTTTGTGACATCAGTATAGCATGTTTTTACAAAAAGTCAAGTGGTTTTTAATAACCATAGCACAAAAAGCATAAAAGGCAGAGATTATAGGTGATAATATGAACATATCTTGCGTTGCAGCAAAAAAGACGGTACAATGTAAAGGAGAGTAGATGCCTCCTAATTAAAGCGCACAGAGCAAATAAGGAAAAAATTGTACAAAGGAATTTTGCGCAGAAGAGGTTTAGGGGGATTTGTGTAATAGGTGAAAGATGCTTAAAAATGGGAAGATGACCTATAGATACAACTTATTGGACATCGGTTGTGGTAGCATACAAACATAAAATAATGGTGGGCTACATCCATGATCTGAAAAGTCCTTCCAAAAGTGGTAGGGGGCATCTTTCTGAAAAAAATGGGTGCAGGAGGAAAATGCAAGATGCCTGAATTTAAGAAGAAGTCCGTTCGTTTTGATCATCTGGAGCCGACGTATACTAGTTATAGTACACAGTCGGAAATCCAAACCTATGATTTGGAAGATATGTTAAAGCAAATTGCAAGAGCAGAACCGATGGATACAAAGAAGATTATCGACGGAGATAGCTATATTTTTCATGTTTGTAAATATCATGATGAAGATAATCTCTGGGAACTACGTGTGCTTCGTATTCGGGAAAAAATATTACCGGGAATTTTACATGATGATGGAACATATGAGCTGATTAAATTGGGAAATGATGAAGTTACGGCAGAATCGACTACACTGGCATATGCTCCAGCAACGCATACGTTATACATGCAAAGAAACCGATTTGGAATAAGTATTCGCAATATGGAAGCATATCTAACGGAACTTTCGCCCAAAGATACCGTAGTTATATTAGCCGTAAAAGAAGCAAAAGCAGGTTTGCTGCGCTTGACAGAGGAAGCAAATTATAGAAAAGTTATAATGTCAGCAGAAATAAATCCGTTTGACGAACTGCCGAAGGAATCTCTAATGAAAGATTTTTTGAATGCTACAAGAAAGGCTAGAAGCCAATTTTGTCGGGTGGAATTAAGGGTTTCCAGAGGAAAGAACAATACATTAGATGCTCAAGAGGCAGTTTCGTTTATAAAGGAAGCTCTAGGGTATTCCGGTATTAGAAAATTAGATGTCGTGATTGAGGATAAAGAAGACTGCGAAGCAGAAACGATTGATTTGCTAAGTAATGTAGCAAAATATGTTTTACCATTCAACTATTCAATGTCTAATCCCATTACGCATGAAAGATTGTACTTTAATCTGAAAAGTGAAATTATAAAAGATGAAAAATAACGTTATATAGGTAAGGAGATGAGGTGAATGGGTAAAAAATTGCAAGACCATCCACTTCTCTGGGGGATAATCAGGCGCTTTCTAATGGCAGGTGCTGTTTCAGTAACTTTCGGAATACTATATCGCTGGCAGAATATAAAAATTGACAGGCTTGAATTCCTATTAAATGCCATTATAACAAGCGCAACTGCATGCTCTGGATTTATTCTCGCATCAGTATCAATTTTAGTTAGCCTGAGCAATACACCGCTGATGAAAAAGATAAATTCGACAGATGCAAAAAAAGAATTGCAATATCGATATAAAGAAAATTTGGTTGCAGGGCTTGTTTTAATTATAGTGAGTATCATTATCGGGACAAACACAGGAGAAGAACAAGCTGTTTTAGCAATCGGGTTCTATCCTTATATGGGTATCATCGGGTTTTATTTAATTAGTACGGTTAGAACATGTAAGCAATTGTTGTTCATCATTGATTATGGACCAGAGTCTGAAAAATATGGAACTAAGAAAAAGTCTGGAGTACCAAAGGGAGAATATAGAATAGGAAAACAATCAAAGGAACAAGAATAGCTGTTGTGATATTATGACAAAGACAGTAAGGTAGGCGATGGGTATTACTATCTATAAAATATAGGACCGCTTTATTCTTTGAATTATCACTATACTTTTCCGATTGTATTAAAGAATGCGAGCAGGCGATACTTGACGTATGATATAACGTTTGCTACAATAAAGTTGATGATAAATGTTATACTTGCGGGAGGTGTCCAATGAACACTGTCTTTGAGATGCGTTCAGCTTTACAATGGAGCCAGTCGAAATTGGCGGATGAAATCGGAGTGTCCTTTGCGACCGTAAACCGCTGGGAAAATGAAAAATCTACGCCGAATCGTCTTGCGCAGGAGAAAATGCTTGCGATTTGCGAAGAAAATCATATCACGTTGGCTGAAATTATACACGATGCTATTATCGGAGATGCTACAGAAATCTCTGCTATGCATCCGGATAAAATGATTTTATACCATGGCTCCAAATCAGGCATTCAGGGGAAAATCAAACCAGCCAGCCGTGACCGCTGTGACTTCGGAGCTGGATTTTATATGGGAACTGATCCGCTCCAGCCGCTTACGCTGATCTGTGACTATGAGCAATCTGTTTTTTATATTTTATCGGTTGATCTTCATAGCTTAAAAACTTTGGATGTTCCGGCTGATATTGAATGGGCTATGCTGGTAGCATATCATCGTGGTAGAATGGAAGCCGCACGAGGAACGAAGTTCTTCCAGAAGTATCAGGAGCTGGATAAAGGCTACGACATGGTGATTGGCAGCATTGCAAATGATAGAATGTTCTATGTTCTGGATAGCTTTTTTGAAGGAACGATTACCGATACGGCATTGGTGAAAAGTCTGTCTGCTCTGAAACTTGGACGTCAGTATGTTGCTATTACGCAGAAAGCCTGTGATGCGGTCAAGATTGAGCGTGAAGTCCAATTGCTTTGGATGGAACGGCAGGCACTGAAGAAGGCCAGCGAGCAGAACCGTAGTAATGGCATTGCATTTGCAAACCAAATCTGCAAAGAGTATCGTAGAGAAGGCCACTTTTTTGATGAAATCCTTGATGGCGCAAAGCAGAGAAGGTGAATCGTTATGGATCTGATTCAATTGAAACTATGCGATATTCAGGGCCGCTTGTTTGAGCTTTCTTTGCAAGCAGGCTATGACAGCGAGGATTTCATGAAGCGGTTCATGCGCTCTAAGGTTGCCCGTGATCTTGATTCAGAGTACAACCGGATGCAGTGGGCGGGAGAAGAATATCTTCTGGAGGAATTTGCAGACGAGTGCCCTCAGACGCAAAAGGGCAATGCCCGGTATGATAGAGAAGTAATGTATTGGACAGGCTACCTTTACCGTTATTGGCATATTCTGACCAACGAACCCAGCAGGGAGATTTATGCGCAGGCTCCGGCGAAGACCATGAACACAAACTATCTGATGTTCCACACCATGGCTCCAGAGCTGGCAATTGAAGACTTGAAAGAACTGCACCAACAAAAGAAACAATCTAAAAAACAAAAATCGAGAAAACCAGAACAGCAGATTTAGTGCCGGGTAAAAACTGCCGTTTGTAGCAGATCTGTAGCAAATCGAGCATATTTAACGAATCAACGTTCTAAAAATCGAAAAACCATCATGCATCACACGCAGGGGGTCTGGGGTTCGAGTCCCTAATTCTCCACCATACAGTTCGTACTCGAACCCGATTCTTTATGAAAAAGGGCTCGGGTGCGTTTTTGGTTTATCGGAGGGTTTGCCTGCGCAACAGAGCGGCAAACAGGCAAAGGCAGGGCATCGCGCACGACACATATTATAAACAAAGCAGGGGCTGCTGCACAGGGAAGAAACCTTGTGCAGCAGCCCATTATATTATATGTAAGAAGGATCAGTCTTTCTTCTCTGCGGTGCGGGCAAAGAAGTTGGCAAGGACAGCGCCGGAAATGTTATGCCACACCGAGAACACAGCGCCGGGGATGGTTGCCAGCG
>ERZ1035032.1487-NODE-1487-length-14472-cov-13.960394_pt1 | contig 14472 bp, 10 predicted proteins | sample MGYA00520693_ERZ1035032 | MGnify/ENA primary metagenome ERZ1035032 (study PRJEB33766, sample SAMN09781740) | gut metagenome | biome: gut microbiome | host: Homo sapiens | place: Madagascar | study: EMG produced TPA metagenomics assembly of the PRJNA485056 data...
TAATTATACATAATTATATTAATTAATCATCAGCTATTCTTGTTTTTAATCTCTTATTCTTGTTGTTTTCGTTATTATCTTCTATTTTCACAAGATTACATTATGTATTTTGTATATTTTGCACTACTTTAGTTATTGTTTCTGCTTAATTTAACTAGTTATTTAAGTTAATTTTGCTTTTTCTGTATTTTTTTACATTGAAAGAAGTTAACAAATCGTATATAATGAGTTCAGGCTAAATTAATTTTGCAATAAATAGGTTTAAGAGGGCTTTTTTATGAACATTTCCACCACTTTTCTTAACGCATTGAAGCACACTTCCTCCGATGTGGAGGGACAACGTTCCCCAGAGATTCTCCTGGGACAGATCTACAAAGTATCCCTGGAAGAAAAAGGCTTTTTACTGCCTCTGGCCGGTGGGGAATTCCGCCTGTTAAATCCCTTTTATTATGAATGGAACCCCTTTCCTTCTTATCTGCTGCTCTACACCTTAGAGGGTAGTGCTCTCCTTACCACCCGGGACAATGAGGTGGTCCTGGATCACGAGCATCTGTTGTTCTTAGATTGCAGTCAGGGTTTCTCCCTCCGGCTGTTGCAGGGAAAGTGGCGCTTTCAGATGTTTTTCTTAAGTGGAAGGGAACTTTCTTCTTATTATAGCATATTTGAAGCTTATTTTACCTGTTGTTATCCGATTCCCATCGGTTCCTGTGTCTCACAGCGCATGCAGCAGCTAACAAAATTTCCCTTTACTCCGACCCCAGCAGAGCAGCTGCAGATTCATGGGGAGCTGACCGGCATGTTCACCGAGCTGGCATTGTCTGCCCTGTCCGTTTCCCGGGATGCGAAGCCCATTCCTGCTTATCTGCTGTCCATGAAAGCGGATTTTGAGGAAAACTATGCAGAAAATCACTCTTTGGAATACTTTGAGCAGGCTTTAGGCATCAGCCGCTACCGCCTGTGCCGGGAATTCTCCGCTGCTTTCCATATTTCTCCGCTCCAGTATCTTCAGGAGAAAAAAATAGAAGCAGCCATATCGCTGCTCCTATCTACCGATGATCCGATCCACGAGGTGGGCTCTGCGGTAGGCATTGACAACACCAATCATTTCATCCACCTGTTCAAAAAGCACACTGGTGTCACACCCTTTGTCTACCGGCAGAACGCGCCGCAGTCTATACGTGAGACACGCTGTCCTTCAGTACCAGGCGGCCTTCCACCACGGTGACTCCCCCTTTGAAATTATCACTGGTGATTTTCTTGATCATATTATGAATGGCTCTTCTCGCCATCTCTCCCATATCTACTTCATAAGTAGTAATACGGATATCACTGAGTCCGGGATACAGGTAATTATCAAAGCCAACCACTGAGATATCCTCCGGTACACGATATCCGTTCTCTTTCAGCTTCTTAATGAGAAAGCTTGCGGTCAGATCGCAGTTGCATACGAACGCGGTAGGCATATCCTTCGGAAGCTGCAACATATTCACCGTATCGATCTTGCCAGTCTCAATATGACGATCATCCAGCACCCATTCCTTCTTCTGTTCCAACCCCAGCTCTAAAAGAGCTTTCTGATAACCGAAATACCGGTCCGTAATACTCTCCGTGGCCAGCAGGGTTCCCACATAAGCGATCTTGCGGTGTCCCATCCGGTACAGATAATATGTCAGCTCATAGGTTCCGTAGTAGCTGTTGGAGATCACGGAATCACTGGCTTCTCTGCCGTTATAATAATCCAGATAGATCACCGGGATCCCGGCTTCTGTATTCAAATGTTGCAGGTAATCATCCATCATTTTACCAATGACGATAATGCCATCCACCTTGCGTTCCTGTACCAGCTTCGGCAATCTGCCATTCTCTTCCTCTGCCATTCCGATGACCTCCAGCATGGTAAAGCATTCCTTTGCTGTGGCTCTGGTAGCTACCGACTGATACATCTGCCAGTAAAAGGACTCATATTTATCCAAAAATCTCTCAGAGATCAAAATGCCGATATTGTAGCTTTTCTGGTTCTGGCTCTTTCTTGCTGCGGATGGCTGCTGGTAGCCCAGTTCCTCTGCAATACTGCGGATCTTCTCCCGGACTTCCTCACTGACACCCTTTTGTCCGGACAATGCCTTGGACACGGTCACCGTGCTGACTCCTACCCGTTCTGCGATATCTGCTAATTTTACTGTTTTTGCCATATTTGTGTACTCCTTATCGCTATTTTCACTGTCATCTCCGTTAAATCATCAAAGCTACTTAAATCTTAGTAATCTGAAAATCTTTTGTCAAGGCATGCTCCTGCCCAGTTTTACACCTCAGTCAAATGGATCAGCCTGCTGCGGTAGTCACCCCACTGAGGTGCTATCAACATGCCAGCCTGCATCAACACATCACCGCCAAATACTTCTCCGGTCTCCTCGATACGGTAGCGTTTTTCCGGCACCAGTCCTTTCAGGCGCACTCTTCTGCTGTGGAAATTCGGTCTTGATAATACCTGTACATAAGTTACCAGCGCTTCCTTTTTATCCTTGGAAGCTACCATGTAGCAGTCGTAGCTGCCATTTTCTAAATATGACGCGATCCGCCAGTAATCCCCTCTGCGGATCAGATCGTTGTACTTGTGATACATAGCGGTCTGTGCGGGGATCTGCTGCCTGTCCTCCTCAGGAATCTTCGTGATATCAAGCTCGTAGCCGAAGGTGCCTGCCAGTGCCACATGACCCCTGGTCTCAAAAGGTGTCACTCTTCCCAAAGCGTGGTTGGGGCAATCCGATACATGGGCTCCCATAGTGGATAACGGATATAGCAACATCGTGCCTTCCTGAATCTTCAACCGTTCAATGGCATCCGTATCATCCGAGCACCAGATCTGCGGACTATAATACAGCATGCCCGGATCGAATCTTGCTCCACCACCGGAACAATTCTCTAAGAGCAGATGAGGAAATTCCGCAAGCAGTCTCTCCTGCAGTTCGTATACCCCCAACACATATCTGTGGTACAACTCTCCCTGACGATCCGCAGGCAGTTCCACGCTGCCCAGATCCGACAGCTGCCTGTTCATATCCCATTTTACATATTCAATATTGGCACTGTGCAAAACTGCCGCCACGCTTTCAAAGGCATGATCTCTGACTTCCTTACGGGACAGATCCAGCACATATTGATTCCGGCACAGGCTTCCCGCACGTCCCGGAATGGCGATTGCCCAGTCAGGATGTTCTCTGTACAGCTCCGAATCCGGCGAGATCATCTCCGGTTCGAACCAGATACCGAACTTCAGTCCCATGGCATTTACCTGATCCACCAGAAGTTTCAGACCTCCCGGCAGCTTCTGCTCATTGACCTTCCAGTCACCCAGGCTCGTGCTGTCATCATTACGGTGTCCAAACCACCCGTCGTCCATAACCAACATTTCAATCCCGAGCTTTGATGCCTGCTTTGCAATCTTTAATAATTTATCGGTATTAAAATCAAAATACGTAGCTTCCCAGTTGTTGATCAGAATCGGGCGCTTTTTATCCCGGTATTCTCCACGGATCAGATGCTCGCGGTACATATCATGATAATGATGTGTCATACCGCTAAGCCCCTCTGAAGAATAAGTCATTACTACTTCGGGCGCAGAAAAGCTTTCTCCCTGCTCCAGCTTCCATACAAAATTCTCCGGATGGATCCCCATAGTCATACGGATGGAGTCAAACTGTGACAGCTCTGCCTGTGCCAGAAAATTACCGGAATATACAAAATGCATGCCATAGACTTCACCCGTATCCTGCGTCGCATTTTCCGACAACAATGCAATAAACGGATGCTCCTGGTGGGAGGATTCTCCTCTGACAGACCCAACGCTCTGCTTACCATGCATCAGACTTCTCCTCTCCATCTGACGTTCTCTCCCCCAGGAACCATGCAAGGTAAGGATGTCATACTTTTCATCCGTGCAATCCAGATCCAGGCAGGCAGACATAACTTTCGTCAGATAAATCGGCTGTTCTGCTGTATTTTTGAGGATCACACTGCGGGTGATCACATCTTCTTTTTCAAATGTAGTATAGATCAGTTCTGCCGTCAATCCGGTCGTCTGATCCTCCAGGTGCAGGATCAGGGTGTCGCAATCCTCCTCTCCCGGAAAAGTAGAAGGCAGCCCGGGAAGCGTGGGCTTCTCCTTTACGATCTCATGGGAGACATAATTTAGCTGCATTCCCACATGTCCTCCCGCGGTCCGGATGGAGACAGCACTCTCTCTGTAGTCTCCCAGCCCGTTCCCCGGATACTCCATGGGGAAGGAATCCAGGAATGCCACACGCTCTCTGTTGTTCTGTGACGGGACGAAGGGTGCCTCCCCCGTACGCATTAAATATAACGGAGCCTGTGCATTTTCGGTATACTGCAATTTCTGACCGTAATATATGTGTCCCACAAAATTCTCCTGATCTACAATTGCCAGAAGATAGCTGGTATGCTCCGTATCCAGCCAGAAGGTTCTGTCCTGTTTGATGTATCTGATTGCCATAATTTACCTCTTTCTTTCCGGAATAAAAATCTTTCTAAAAAACCGGAAGCCGTTTTTCCAAAACCATCATTTTCAAGCTTCTCTGCGCAGCATATCTGCCCTGGTCTCCCATTTTTTGCTGACACAGCTGTCATAAATATAAAAAAGCAAATGGTGCTTCCTTTTCTGCCTTCAAAAACTGCATCAGCATCAGTCCGCAACGCATGGAGACCCGTTCTTCCCGCAAGATCCGGAATGCTTCCTGCCTGTCTGCCAGGATCACCTGAATATCCTCAGTGTTCTCCATCTGCTGTCCCACCTGCTCCGTCACCGTGCCGAAGATCATACTGCCGCTCTCGTCCGTCAGCCCCTGTGCCAGGAAAAAGCCTCTGCGGAATGCCGGTTCCCCGCCTTCATAAACCTCCAGTTTCCATCCGGTCTCCTCGATCATCTCCCGGCAGGCAGCCTCCGAAGCCGTCTCTCCCGGCTCGATCAATCCTGCTGGCAGTTCATAGAGGTAATCGTCCATGGGGTAACGGTACTGCCGCACCAGTACCAGATGTTGTCCATCCTCCGTTACCGCATAGACTGCCATGCCCTCGGGGCTCATGCTGTGAGTCTTGTGCTTGATATTATCTTTATCATTACGTGAAGCGAAATAGTAGTGAAACGGCGTCCCGTCCCGCCCCAGTGCATCGATATGATACAGATTTAAAAACGGATTGTCCGTCTGTTTCTCGATTCCCCGATAGTGTTTTCTATCATTTTCTTTTACGTCCATGTTTTCCATTCCCTCTTTATGCTCCATGTCTTTCTGCTCCCATCGTGATCTGTCATCCACGTTCCAACAGAGCATTATCTGCCGCAGGCGCAGGCAGCCGTGACAAAACTACTGTAGGATTTCCTCCAGCAGTGCCACCGCCAGTTCCGGGTTTTTCATGCCATCCGCCAGTCCTACTGCTGCCGAGTGCTCATACCAGCCGGTCTTTTGCACCCAGGCATTATCTTCCAGCCGGATCCCCGCCACGATTGTCTCTCCCGTCATGGTATTTAACACTTTGATCTGATGATCTTCATATCTGTCCAATAGCTCCTTAGGCAGATAATCCCTTAAATCTACCAGATAATCCGTGCCGCCCATGAGCTTCAAAAAATCTTCGTCGGAGAAAAATACATCCACCGAACGAGTCATGAACAATACCTGGATCGTACTGAGATTCGTGGAATCCACATCGGAATCTGAATTCGGATCGATCCAGATCGTATAGTTCAGATTCACCACGTCACGCCTGGAGGTCACACCGTGATCCCGTAGGAAATCCGTAAAATAATCCGGACCGGTGGCTTCGATGTACTCTCCGTCCGTATTCACTGCCATGACTCCCATGACGAAGCTGGTCTTGGTGGCAAAATGTACGATCAGGAAGATCAGAATGACGATTCCCGTTGCCACGCCTATGGTGACCCACAGATAATAGTCCGTAAAATACTGCCATTTTTCAGAAGGAGACAGTTGTTTCCATTGTTCTTTCTGCCGGATACGGTCTTCCTTTTCCAAATTGCTGTCTCCCTTCTGTTTCTCAAATCTTCCATCTGATAACATTCTGCTTTTAATACTATATTAATCTTTAGTATATCAAACTAATTTAATCTTGTATAGCAGACTTTTTAATATATTTTAGGTTTATTATTGTTAAAAATAAACAGAAAAAGCCCTGTCATGCACTGAAATTAACATGACAGAGCTTTGTGTTTTCTATTTCTTCAATCATATAAGAAGGGTAAATGCCTTAGCGGTCCATCTCCGCAATACGCCCGGTGGACTTATGCTCCTTGATGATTCCCTGAATCTCCTTTAAGTCGGTGCACAGCAGGTCACCGGGGATGGTGTTCTTAAGTGCACTGATGGCATTACCGTATTCCAGTGCCCGCTGGTACTCGCCGGGATGTGCCAGCAGTCCGTAGAGGACACCGGAGATATAAGCGTCACCGCTTCCGATACGGTCTACGACTTCGATATCGGTGTAAGGTGCTTCTTCATAATATGTATCGTCCTTGGCACTGTAGATGATAGAACCGAAGGTATGGCGCTTCGGGCTATGTACGATACGCTGTGTGGATGCCACAATAGAGATCGGATATTCTTCCGTGAAGCTCTTCATAATGCTCTTGGCATCGCCTTCCTTCAGGAAAGTCAGGCGTGCGGTATCTTCGGAACAGAAGAAGATGTCCACATAAGGCAGAATGGATTCGATGCATTCCTTCGCCTCGGCACCGGTCCAAAGGTTCCCACGGAAGTTCACATCAAAGGAGATGATGGCTCCCTGCTCCTTAAAACGCTTGATCATTTCAATTGCGGTTGCTCTCAGTTCGGGGCTCAGTGCCAGTGTAATGCCGCTGGTATGGAAGCAGCGTGTAGCGCTATACAGGCTGTCATCATAATCCGCAACGCTCAGCTTGTTGATAGATGTATTCTTACGGTCATATACAATACGGGGCTTTCTCGGATAAGCACCATTCTCATAATAATACACACCCAGTCTGGCGTCCTTGTCATCATCGTATACCAGATAGTCATCGCTGACGCCGCAGAGACGTACACGGTTCTTAATATATACACCCAGGTCATTGGCCGGAAGCTTGGAAATGATACCACAGCGCAATCCCAGCATTGCCGCGCCGGTGATAGCATTCAGTTCTGCACCTCCCGCCTGCTTGCTGAAGCTGTCGCCTCTGGTGATACGCTCGTTATCGGGCGGTGATAATCTCAGCATAATCTCTCCCAGGGAGAGCAGATCAAATTCCTTCTTCTCAGTCAGTTCCATAACATAAACTCCCATCTGTTTATTTTGCCTAATGCTTTATCAGAGTATCACCATTACTCCTCGCAGAGCGTGCTGAAACCCCTTACATTTTTCCTTTACATTTGTACTATATCACAGATAGGCTGTGGCGGTAAAGACACTGGACATTAATTAAAAATTTAACGAATCCACGTATTCAAAATAATCATCTTCACTGGCAAATAAAATATATTCGTTCTCCACATATCCCATATATCCGCTGGCTGTTACATAACCTTTCATAAAATACCTCCTTATCAGAAGCCCTTTGTTCACTGTTCTGATAAGAAGGTATCATTTTTACAGTCCTATAAAAATCTCTTAATTTTTCTGCACCGATTCCGGTTCCAGCGCCAGGGATTTCATCTCTTCCAGCAGTTCCTCGGTTTTACCCATCAGAAGTTCCGCATCGGTCTCCACCAGCTCCGTTTTCTTATATTTATAAGTAAAAAACGGATTGCCATAGGCGGTAAAGCTAAGATTTTCTCCATGTTTTTTCAAAAATGCGGGGATTTTCAGCGGATCTATCCCTGCATCCGGTCGGAAGTTGAATGTGATCCGGCCGTTTTTGCCCCTGATCTCCGTCATGTCCAGTGCGTGTGCCGCCATGCGGATCAGCGCGATCCTCAGCAGATTATCCACTGCCTTGGGGATATTGCCAAAACGGTCTAACAGCTCATCCTTCATCTCATCCCGTTCTTTTATGGTCTCGATACCGGCGATACGCTTGTAGATGTCCAGCTTCTGCGTCTCGTTCACAATATATTCCGCAGGAATATAAGCATCCACATCCAGGTCGATCACCGTCGTGAAATCCACCGTCGTGTGGACTCCTTTCAGGTTCTGCACCGCTTCATTCAACATCTTGCAGTACAGATCGTATCCCACAGCTTCCATATGTCCATGCTGGCTCATCCCCAGCAGATTCCCGGCACCGCGGATCTCCAGGTCACGCATGGCGATCTTGAAGCCACTGCCCAGATCCGTGAATTCCTTGATTGCCGCCAGCCGTTTCTCCGCTACTTCTTTTAACATTTTATCCCGCTTGTACATCAGAAACGCATACGCATTTCGGTTGGACCGACCCACGCGTCCCCTGAGCTGGTAGAGCTGGGACAGCCCCAGGTTATCCGAGTCATGGATGATCATGGTGTTTACATTGGAGATATCCAGTCCTGTTTCGATAATCGTAGTGGACACCAGAACATCAATCTCCCCGTTGATGAAATCAAACATGATCCGCTCCAGCTCATGCTCCTTCATCTGCCCATGGGCATAAGCCACGTTAGCCTCCGGCACCAGCTTCGCGATCTGTGCTGCAATATCCGCGATATTGTTCACACGATTGTAGACATAGTAGACCTGTCCGCCCCGCGCCATCTCCCGGACGATTGCCTCTCTGACCAGCTCATCATTGTATTCACAGACGAAGGTCTGGATCGGCAGTCTGTCGTTGGGTGCCTCCTCTAACACGCTCATATCCCGGATACCGATCAGGCTCATGTGCAGCGTACGGGGAATGGGTGTTGCCGTTAATGTCAGCACATCCACGTTCTCTTTTAATTTCTTGATCTTCTCCTTATGAGCCACGCCGAAACGCTGCTCCTCATCGATGATCAAAAGCCCCAGATCCTTGAATTTCACATCCGCCGACAATACTCTGTGGGTTCCGATGACGATATCCACCATACCCTTTTCCAGATCATTTACCGTCTTTTTGATCTCCGAAGGCGTGCGGAACCGGCTCATCAGGGCAATATTGACCGGGAAATCCTTCATTCTCTGCACAAAAGTGTTGTAATGCTGCTGCGCTAAAATGGTGGTGGGCACCAGGTATACCACCTGTTTGCCCTCCTGCACTGCCTTGAAGGCAGCACGGATGGCGATCTCGGTCTTACCATATCCCACATCTCCGCAGATCAGACGGTCCATGATCCGGTGGCTCTCCATATCCGCCTTGGTATCCGCGATGGCATTCAGCTGATCCTCCGTCTCCTCGAAAGGAAACATCTCCTCGAACTCCCGCTGCCATACGGTATCTTTTGCGAAGGAATAGCCCTCGCTCTGTTGGCGGACCGCATACAGCTCCACCAGATCCTTTGCCACGGCGCTGACCGCGCTGCGCACCTTGGTCTTAGTGTGCTCCCATTCCTTGCCGCCTAACTTATTCAGCTTCGGCTTCTTCGCTGCATCGGCGGAGGCATATTTCTGAATTACATCCAGTCCGGTAGCGAGAATGTACAGATTGCCGCCATCCCGGTACTCGATCTTCAGGTAATCCTTAACAACTTTGTCTACCTCGACCTTCTCGATGCCCTTGTATATCCCCAGTCCGTGGGTCTCATGCACCACATAGTCACCGATCTTCAGGTCGTTGAAATCATTGATCTTCTGCCCCTGATAGAGTTTTTTCTTTTTCTTCTTGCGCTTCTCCGCCCCGAAAATATCGCTCTCGGACAGCACCACGAATTTCAGCCACGGGTATTCAAATCCCTTATTCACATGACCGTAATAGGTCAGAATCTCTCCGGGCTGTACCTCCCGCATGGGGTCTTCCGTGTATATCGCTGTCAGTCCCGCATCCTCGGAATTACGCAGATCCTCCGCCAGGCGCTTTGCTCTGGTACGGGAACCGGACAGTAACAGCACCCGGTAGCCGTTCTTTTTATATTTCTTCAAATCCTTGACCAGGGATTCAAAGCTGTTGTTATAGGGGGCAATGTTGCGGGCTGCAATATCCACATGTTTTTCCGTCCGGAAATACCCGTACTTTGTCTCCATAGTAGCAAGTGTCACCACAGCATTTTTCTCTAATGTTGCTGCTACCTGCTCCCCACTGTATAGAATATTCATCTGTCCCGGCAGCACGTAACCTTTTCTCGCACGCTGCTCCATGCTCTCCCGGAATTCCAGTTCGATGGCATCCGCCTGCTCTTTCACCCGCGCCGGTTCATCAATGAAAAAAGCCAGAGATCGTCCTGCCATATCTGCCAGCAATTCCGGCATGGTTACGGTATCTTCATAAAAATAACGGATGTAACCCTCCAGATTGATCTTGCTCTGGAACTCCAGCAGCTGTTCCTTCAGCTCGCTTACCTGAGTGGCGATCCTGTGGGCTTCCTCCGGCTGGTGGGCATCCCGGAAGACTTTTTCCTGTTTTACTGCTTCCTTTTCCAGCTTCGCGATACCCTTATGAATCTGTTCCTCTGACAATACAAACTCCGTTGCCGGGTAGACCGTGATGCTCTCCAGCTTCTCAATGGAACGCTGGCTTAAAATGTCGAAGCTGCGGATGGATTCCACTTCATCCCCCCACAATTCAATACGGTAGGGATTCTCCTCCGTCAGATCAAAAATATCTACGATGCCGCCGCGGATGGAGAACTGTCCCGGGCTTTCCACCTGGTATGCCTTCTCATATCCCATTGCCACCAGTCTGGATGCCAATTTGCTCTCATCCAGGCTTCCGCCCCGTTCGGTGCGGATAATATCCTGCTCCTGCCACAATACCTGGGGTGTCATCAGTGCCGCATAGGTGGTGACGATGGTGACAGGCTTGCCCTCCACGACTCTGCGCAGAGTCTTAATCCGCTCCTGCACCAGCTGATTACCATGAATATCTGCCTGGAAAAAGATCAGGTCCTTCGCCGGATACAGCATGACATTTCTGTCATAAAAGCGGTATTCCTCGTAGATTTCCTTGGCTTTTAAGTCATTATAAGTAACGATGACCTTGTATTTCAGGCCATCGCTGAGTCCGTAGATCATGTGAAGTTTCTGTGAGTCCACGCAACCGGACAGAGCGATGGTTCCCTTTCCCTGTCTGACGTTTTTACGGATCTCATCATATTCCGCCAGTTCTTTCAATGGCGCAAGTAGTGCCTGCATTTCTTTTTCCTCTTAAATTTAATGACCGTTACGCTTTCTTACTGTTAAAATGGTTCATGGCAGCATCCGCGCTCTCGGTGATGATCATGCGGATCGCTTCTGCGGCAGTCTTCGTCGCTTCATCCATGACGGTGCGTTCTTCCGAAAGGAAATGTCCCAATACATAATCTGCCAGGTCATAATTCTTCGGTTTCTCACCCACACCCATACGCACGCGGGTAAAAGTATCATGCCCTAACATCTTGATGATATTCTTGAGTCCATTATGCCCGCCGGCGCTGCCTTTTTTGCGGATGCGGATCTGTCCCACATCCAGACTGATGTCGTCAGAGATCACGATCAGTTCTGTCGTATCGTCCACCTTATAATAGTCTACGATCTCCCGGATGCTCTCTCCGCTCAGGTTCATGAAGGTCTGTGGCTTTGCCAGGATCACCTTCTGCCCTGCCACATATCCCTTGCCGATCAGTGCCTTATGCTTGCTCTCCATGACGGCGATATTTTCTTCCTCTGCTAATCTGTCTATGACATCAAAACCGATATTATGTCTCGTATTTTCATATTCTTTGCCGGGATTCCCCAGCCCTGCGATAATATACATAGCTCTCTCCTTACTTTCTTGCATTCAATGCGCTATCTTATATTTTCGCATTTTTGCAGAAAAAAAGCAACTGCCCCCGGCATCAGATTTTCCGGGGGCAGTATATTGGGTTCTTATTTTTATTATTTATTATTTTGATGTCGGGGGCAAAAGTCCCCCCCGACTTTGATGCCTACGGATTGTTCCGTGCTGCGCACTCCCACAATCCTTCCCCTCTATTCGCATATCGTGGGATTATCATCCCACTTTTATGCTCATATCGGGGCGGGTCCTAAGGTCTTTCACCCACTTATGCGCAAGCTCATGTGGGCTTAGACCTTTTGACCCTGGCATCATTATTTTTCAGGTATAAGCAGTTCCCATCCGGGATAGATCAGCTTTACGCGGTCTGCAGAAATATTATTCAAAATAATAAGTTCTTCTAAAGAGCAGCCATTTTCGTGAGCAATCTTCCAAAGAGAATCTCCCTTCTGCACCTTATAAGTTCTATATGCGCCGGAATTCGGCAAAGCAGCAGGCTGCTGCCAAAGTGGTACATTAGGTGTCGCATCTGAGGTAGGTATAATCAACTTCTGGTTCGGATAAATCCGGTCGCTGTTCTTAAGTAATTCCTTATTTGCCTCCATGAGTGTCTGAAGGCTGCAACCGTTCCTACGGGCAATTTTCCAGAGGGAGTCACCTTTTTGTACCGTGTAAGTTATTGCTTCCGGTGTCGGTGCAGGGGTTGCTGTGACCTGAGAAACCTGACTGTCCGAAGAGTTATCTGAATCATTATTACTGTTATTATTTGAAGGTGCAGGTGTCGGCGTTGCCGGTACAGGGGTTGCCGGTGCTGGGGTCGGAGTCGCCGGTGCAGGTTCTGTTGACGGCGGCGTAGGTGTTTTTTCTGTTGGCGCCATCAGCTTTATTTCGGTATTGGCTGTCGGTGTGCCAGATACTGTGATTTCGCTATCATTGTTCCTAGTTACGGTAATACCGTTCAATGCCTCTACGGAATAGCTCTCAGGGAAATAATAGCCATCTTCTGCTGTATACACAACATCCTTCATGACTCCGGTCAAGCCGCTCTGTATCGCTTCACCGGAATTTGTTTTTCGTGTCATGTGAGCTGCCGGGATTACTGTTACCGTATAGGTTGCAGGCTTTTCCGTCGGAGCCGTCAACTGTATTACGGTATTGGCTGTCGGTGTGCCGGATACTGTGATCTGACTATCATCCTTTCTGGTTACTTTAATACCATTCTCTGACGATACGGAATAGCTCTCAGGGAAATAATAGCCATCTTCTGCTGTATACACAACATCCTTCATGGCTCCGGTCAAGCCGCTCTGTGTCTCTAAACCGGAAGTTGTTTCTCGCTTCATGTGATCTGCTGGGGTTACTGTTACCGTATAGGTTGCAGGCTTTTCTGTCGGCTCCTTTAATGTCAGTTTAGTATCTGTTGTCAATTTACCAGACACTGTAATTTGTTTTTCACTGTTCCATGTTACTGTAATACCATCCGGAGTCAATGATGTATAGTCTTTTGGAAAATAATAGCCCTCATTCGCCGTATATATAACTGAAACTATGTCTGAACCTATAACTACACCTTCCTGGAGTTCTGCACCTGAGCTCGTATCTCTTGTCATGTGAGCAGGCGGAGCAATATAAAAATACCTTTCATCATTACACGCATTTATGCTGGTTGCCGGATCTACTGTTATATTCGTGTCTGTCACTTTTATCCTGGCTAATAATTGATCAGGATAACAATATCCTTTGTATTGCGTCCAAAGATATATATAATAAATTCCCGGGTTACTTTTGTAAATCACTCTTTCTGGCAGTGAAATAGATATTGAACTTTGACCAGTGGGAAGCAAATCGGTATGCGCTACAATTCCAAATGTACTATTTAGCCTATCATTTTCGTTCACAGCCGCAAAATCTTTGAATTTTTTTCCATAAAATCCATAATCCGTAAAATCCCCATGTTCTGTTCCTTTTACAACGGATCGCAATCTATTTGTCATGATCACAATATGCCCGCCTTGGCTATTATATCGGATTAAAGACCCATCCTTAAAAGTTACATTTTTTAAATCCTCATTGTCATAGTACTCCAGAGTTGGACTTTCTACATAATCATATGCTGACACCTTCACCGGCACTGTCATCAGCGACAGACATAATAACAAAGCCAGTACTCTTACACTTTTTCTTACTCTCATGTCTTTCCCTTCTTTCTTTTCGTATATATCAGTTGTTTCCCATCAACTCATCCATACAAATTATATTATCTTTTAGACGCTAAAAACCGTTTTTTGCATGAATCGACCCAAATATGTCATGAATCGACCCAGAGGATCTCAGGAGGCTCAATAGTCACCCGAAATTCCCGTTTTGTAAACGAGTTTCACGCTTTTGCTAATCTATCGCTTATAATAAAAATGGAGTGTTACCAAAACGGTAAGCGGTTCACCTTTCGCCAAAATGATGACATTTTGCGAGCTTCCAGTATTATTCGGAGGTGATACAGATGGGAAATCTATTGAAAGGTACTCGTACAGACTGCACGGAAACATAAACATCAAAAAAGCAACCGCCCGACCAAGGATGATGTGACCCCAAAAAGTTAGACTTTTTAAGCGTAGCAGTTTAATGGCTGC
>ERZ1035032.1488-NODE-1488-length-14461-cov-4.665764_pt1 | contig 14461 bp, 14 predicted proteins | sample MGYA00520693_ERZ1035032 | MGnify/ENA primary metagenome ERZ1035032 (study PRJEB33766, sample SAMN09781740) | gut metagenome | biome: gut microbiome | host: Homo sapiens | place: Madagascar | study: EMG produced TPA metagenomics assembly of the PRJNA485056 data...
CAATATATCTATGCTCAATAATGCTCTGTTAAAAGACAAGTCTGCATATTCCATTTTAAACATTGCATCTCTTGCCTGAAAAGGCATCAAATTCATAGAAAAGAAATCCTGATCTTTATTAACAACAGACGATACAGTATATTCAAAAGCCTCATGATTTGTTATCATAAGAAGTAAACGATTTTTGAACAAATTAGCATTGGCACTATTTTGCTTAATCGCTTTACTGATAAACAAATATGCAAGACTTGCTAGTTGTTGTCTATCATCAATATCAGAAATTGTTTCATAAGAAAGGAAAATCATTAATCCCATTCCGTAATGTCCAAAATCTTTTATATTTTTTAATTGTTCAGGATTATCCTTATATGAACGCCATGATTTATAAAGGGGATGATATGTTTCATCGCCATCATTCCCAATAGAAAGTTGTTTTAGTGCTTCAACGACCAAACTTTCTGTTTCTACCATTCTACAGGCAGTATTATTTGTGGAATTTTCCGTAGTTTTACTTCCTACCATATATTCAAGTTTAACATTTCTGTCATACAAGAAGAGAATACACTTCTTTACAACATCCTTCTCAAAGATAATCGAAAAACCATAATCTGACAAATCAATCTCTTGCCATCCAAAAGGAGTCTGGGCAGAAACACAATATCCCTTAAGCAAAATCTCAGAATCCGAGAATTTTACTACACGCATAGGTTTTGGAGCAAACTGGGCTTGCCAGGTATCTCCATTTGTCGCAGTCAAGATATATCCATCTCCAGCTTCAAGTTGATAGCCTGGGCACCCATTGATATTTTTTCTGATTTTTATATATCTTGGACAGACTTGCAATCCCCTTACTGGCTGATTGTTTTCATAACGCTGATGACAGGTAGGATCAAACTCGAAATTAGACAAAAACGATTCTTCACGCTTTTGTTGCTCTTCCTGTTTACGTTGTTCTGCCAATCGTCGCTGTTCTTCCACACGACACTTATCTTCTTGTTGAAGACGCAATTATTCTTGTCGTGCAGTCTCTTTCTTCTTATTGTTGAAAAAATCAAATATCCCCATCTCAAAAAGATTGTCCATCAGCAGCCTATAGGACAGATTAGTTAAACGAAAAGCGTGGCACTGCTATAACCACGTCTTAAAGTGCAGGTCCTGAGAAAACCTTAATCAACAGATATGCTAAATCAGCACACGCTATAACGTGGTAGCTGCCATGCCAATTCTTGTCGATTTTGCGTTTCAGTTTCTCAGGCTTTGCACTTACAAGAGTAGCATAACGCTCCTTATATTAATGTCTGGAAATGGTATACCAAATCCACAAGCGAAAATACAGAAAACATCTTTAAATATTGAAGAATAGGCAGAAAATCAACGCAAACTTTACTCATAACTTTTTTTCTAAATTCCGCAAAACGCCAAACTATTTTGTCCGACCAGTCCTGTTGATGGCTTCGCTCGCCTCATTCTCGCATTGGCTTGACCATTGATGTCTCATGATGATACTTTCTGTTTCATTCAGGACGCCCCGAACGATGTGTTTTTCAAGTGCGTTCCACGCGTCGGCGCCGCCCAGAGTTGTCAGGGCGGCGAGTTGTCTGGATTCACATCGTCTTCAGGTGCCTCAGAGGACAAGTTCGAGATAGATTCGCCGTTTAGTGTAGAGGTTGAGGACGTTTCTGCGTCCTGATTTTATCCACTTTGCGGGCACGACAACAAACATGCGCAGGAACCGCTTGAGCCTCGCGGTCCTGTCAAGTCCTTTGACTCGTCCGCCGATGACGTCAAGAAGGTGAAGGTAGAAGTTCTTGAGGATGTCAGTGGCGATGAGGAACACGGTGTTCTCCTTCAGGAAAGAGAACGGCATGTGCGCCCATCCGAAGTCGTTGTTCTGGCAGTTATTCGCACGGATATAGAAGTGACTGCAATGAGCTGATACGGTCCTTATGATCTCCTCGGAGAACGAGCCGCAGTCGGCGCGGAAGTTCTGGATTACCACACGGCTCTGCCTCTCCAGGCGACTGAACAGCCTTTCGGGCGTGTCCGCCTGACGGAACTTGACATTGGCGTTGCCGTCACGGTTTTCGATACCCACGATTAGGCCTCCTATGGAGGCTACGCCAGGAAAGTAACCGTCCGCTTTCTTGTAGGAACACTTTGCGTCCTTCTTGTCCGCGGCGACGAACTGGTGGTCAAAGTCAAGATTGACGCAATCTCCGGAGTTGAGCTGGCCAGTGACAGCGAGACACTTCAGAAGCAACGAGTTCATCTTCTCGTTTACGTTGAAGGCGTAGGATTTCTTCTGGCTGATCTCATAGGAGATGCTGTCCTCGGAGAGGCTCCGCAGCGTCCGGAGGGTGATTTGGCGAAGAAGTACGAGATCTCCACTGAGATGATTTCGACAAGGAGCGCGATGCCCTCCACAGAAAAATCGGCGAGTTAGAGATAGACGTGGATTTTTGCAAGTGGGTATACAAGCAGTTGGGGACACCTATACCCGAAAGGCACTGATATCTCCAACGAAAGAGGCTGGCGGCAAGGACGGAAAGCGTCACCGGTATCCGAGCAGAGCCCGTCAGAGCAAACCGCTTGGGATAGCCAGAAGCACATCCTGCTACAAGCGCAAGGAATGCGAAAGCCAGAGAAATCTGAAGATGATGGATTATCTCAAAGGCGAAGGATGCCATGTCGGGAAGAACCTTGTGAGGCGTCTGATGGCTCTAATTGGGCTTAGGGCCGTATGTCCACTCAAAAGCCTAAGCATGGGAGGTTGGATCAAGTATCGTATGCCATCATTGATGTCTATAGCCGTTATATAGTTGGCTGGAGTCTGTACAAAACGCTGGATGCGTCGAATGCAATAGAGGTTCTCGATACGGCAGTCGCCCGACAAAGCGCGGATATGTATACTTGAATCCAGAGTCGACCGTGGGTGAGTTACGCCGTGGAATTATGAAGTATATGGAATTACTACAATAACCGGAGCTGCCATAAGGGACTTGCGCACCAGACACCCCGTGCGGTATATGCCGCGGTCGCGGCCTAATCCAAATAATAATTGGAAGTGAAGAGAAGAATATTTATCTTAGTGCATGGAAGGAGTGTTCTATATGCAGAGCTCTACCTTCGGAAGGCTCTGCATTACACAAAGAATTGACTTAAGAGTTGCACCTTTCGGTAGTTGTCAATACTTACTTCACCTCCCCGAAATAAAATTTCCTGAGCCAATATTCGAACAGAGGGTCCTGAATGACCGGCTCATCTTTATCATTGAACATTATCACCTCTTTCTTCATGAGGGCATCTTTCAGACGTTTTACGTTGGCGGAAGAGTTAAGTCTGTATTTGTCAATGACTTCCGTCGTACTGAACTTCACATTGCCGTCCAGGACTGCCTTCAGCAGACGCTCTTGGAAGCCGGTCAGGTCATCCATGATCGAGACAAACCTCGGTTCATGCACGGAAATCATGCCGGCGAGGGCGTCATTGAGAGTCAACTCGCTGATATAACCTTTCGAAAGGGAGTCGCAGATGAAGAAAAAGTGATTTATATACCATATATTGTTTCTGAACATGCGGATCACGCCCTGCAGCAGGTCCCTGTCCAGCACTTTTCCGCCGGCGACGAAACCTTTCATGACGTGGTCGGAAATTTCCGCATCCGAGATTTCGGACAATGTGTACCTTTCGGCAAGATGCCAGAAAAAGCGCCTGCGCTGAAAGATGCTTTCCATCGCATTGACCCTGGAGCCCATGAAAATGAAGGAGCACGAAGGTTTGCCGACCGCGCGGGCTGCGCCGATTTCGCTTTCCAATGCCTTGAAGAATTTCTCGCCGGTTTCGGAGTCAATGTTCTGGAACTCACGGAACAGCACCACCATAGGAGTGTCTCGTTCCGCAGACAAGGCAAACGGCAGATGGGCGACGGCATTGATTTCAGCCGGGCCTGCCTCGCCGGAGTCCGGAAAGACGTGGCCGCTGTCGGAATAACGCACGGGATCGAAGACCAGCGAGGTCCCTGCCAGAAGACGGGAGGACATTTCTTCAAATTCATCCTTCGTCGAGGCTACCGACGAGAGCAACGCTCCGGCATACCTGCGGATGAACAGGCCGGCATCATGTATGGCAGTCATATCCATGTCACAGATAATGAACTGCTTGCCGGATGTCCTCATGTTCATGAAAGTCTGCTGGACTGCGGACATCTTGCCGGATTTCAGCGGGGACCAGAGGACAATGTTCTCCCCTTGGGAAAGGAGATTGGACATTGTGACACAATCCTGTCGTCTGCCGGCAAAGTACTTTCCTGTCACGTATTTGGCGAACTGGAATGGCGTATCCATGAGATTTTCGGTTTTAGTTTGATAACAACGCAAATTTAACAAATAATTTTGCGGAATATAAGAAAAACACTAAATTTGCAGTCTTAAATATCAGATGACTGTCAAGCTCCGGAAAGTTCCGCATGCAATGTGGACGCTTGCAGCCGAAACTTAATAAGTTTTTATAGTAATGTACGCAATCGTAAACATTGCAGGCCAGCAGTTCAAGGTAGAAGCTGGTGCAGAGATTTTCGTCAATCGCCTTGCAGCGAAGAAAGACGAGTCCGTAGAATTCAATCAGGTACTCCTCATCGACAACGAGGGTGATGTGAAAGTCGGTGTTCCTTACGTAGAGGGCGCAGTAGTGAAGGCTACAGTTCTCGAGGACGATACCAAAGCAAAGAAGGTTATCGTTTTCAAGAAGATCCGTCGTAAAGGATATCAGAAATCCAACGGTCACCGCCAGAAACTGACAAAGATCCGCATCGACTCTATCGCTTAATTTTTTACAGATCGCTAAATTAAAGGAGAATTTGAATTATGGCACATAAAAAAGGTCAAAGTAGTTCCAAGAACGGTCGTGAATCACAAAGCAAACGACTCGGACTCAAGAAATTCGGTGGTGAGGTCGTAAAGGCCGGCAACATCATCGTACGTCAGAGAGGCACTGTTCACAATGCTGACAAGAACGTCGGAATGGGAAGAGACCACACTCTCTATGCACTTGTAGACGGCACAGTAGTTTTCACAAGAAAGAGAGAAAACAAATCATACGTGTCGGTTGTGCCTTTTGAGAACTAAGCTCGAAGGGTCTAGAAAGACAGATGAGGATTGCACTTCGAGTTTCGGCGTGCGGTCCTCTTTTCTTTTATTAATGGTTGCTTATTTCACTTGAATCAATTAAGATAAAACAGATATGCTTACACTCAAAATGCTTCGCGATGACCCGGATTTCGTGGTCAAGAAGCTGGCAGTCAAAAATTTCGACGCAAAGGCAATCGTCGACAAAGTTCTCGAACTTGACACCGAGAGGAGAGCGCTCCAGACAGAGAGCGACGGTCTTCTCTCACAGCAGAAACAGAAGGCCGGACTTATCGGCGGCCTCATGAAAGAAGGCAAGAAAGCAGAGGCGGAAGAGGCCAAGAAGGAAGTTGCCGAACTCAAGGCAAAGTCCAGCGAACTTCTCGCAAAGGCTGATGCTACAAGCAAAGAGCTTGAGGCCCAGTTGGTTCTGCTTCCAAATATACCTTGTGACCTGGTAGTTCCGGGAAAAGGTGCAGAAGACAACCAGGTAGTCAAGATGGGCGGTCCGGAAATCAAACTCCCGGAGAACGCTCTTCCTCACTGGGAACTCGCCAAGAAGTTCGACATCATCGACTTCGACCTCGGAGTAAAACTTACCGGCGCAGGCTTCCCTGTATACAAGGGCAAGGGCGCCAAGCTCCAGAGAGCGCTCATCAGTTTCTTCCTCGACAACAATACTGCTGCCGGATATAAGGAAGTCGAGCCGCCTATCATGGTAAATGCAGCTTCAGGCTTCGGTACAGGCCAGCTCCCGGACAAGGAAGCACAGATGTACTATGTAGGTCTCGACGATTTCTATCTCGTACCTACAGCAGAGGTGCCTGTTACCAATATTTATAGGGATGTCATCCTGAACAATGACCAGTTCCCGCAGAAGCTTACCGCATACACTCCATGCTTCCGTCGCGAGGCAGGTTCATACGGCAAGGATGTCCGTGGACTGAACAGGTTGCACCAGTTCGACAAGGTGGAGATCGTCCGCATTGAAAAACCTGAGGATTCATACGCTGCGCTCGATGAAATGATCGCTCACGTGGAGAGCCTCGTGAACAAGCTCGGCCTCAAATACAGGATTCTCCGTCTCTGTGGCGGTGACCTGAGCTTCACATCTGCAATCACTTATGACTTCGAGTTGTGGTCAGCAGCCCAGGGCAGATGGCTGGAGATTTCTTCAGTATCCAACTTCGAGACATATCAGGCAAACCGTCTCCACTTGAGATACAAGGACGAAAACGGCAAGATGCAGCTCTGCCATACACTGAACGGAAGTTCATTGGCATTGCCTCGTGTCGTAGCCGCTATGCTTGAGGACAACCAGCAGGAGGACAGAATCGTAATTCCTGAGATTCTCCGCCCTTACACCGGGTTCGACTACATCGACTAACATCTGATGAAGACTATATTAGGAATTGACCCCGGAACCAACATCCTTGGCTTCGGGGTTATCCGTACAGAGGGGAACAAGGCTGAATATGTGGAGATGGGAGTCATTGACCTTCGAAAGGAGAAGGACCCGTATATGAAACTTTGTCGTATTTTCAACGAAATCGGAGATATCTGCGACAGGTACTCCCCCGACGAAATGGCCTTGGAGTCACCATTTTACGGAAAGAATGCACAGGTAATCCTGAAGCTCGGGCGCGCCCAGGGCGCTGCAATGCTTGCGGCTTCGACCAGAGGCATACCGATTACGGAATATGCCCCACGAAAGGCCAAAGAGGCTGTCACCGGCAATGGGGCAGCGTCCAAAATGCAGGTAAACACCATTCTCCAGAAGACACTGGGGATAGACATTGAAGAGAAATTTCTCGATGCGACGGACGCGCTTGCGATAGCATTGTGCCATCATTATCAGATGACAAATCCGCTTGCGGGGCTCAGTTCCGGTTCTTCTTGGGAGAAGTTCATTGCAGACAATCCAGGAAGGATAAAAAACAGATAAAAACTTGCCTGACGGATTAAACTTCCGCCAGGCTTCCTTGTCTAAAGATGCGGATTCCGGGATGGAATCCCTACGATGTGTTGTGTTAATGATAAACTTGGACAGACAATGAAAAAAATCATTGCTATGTTATGCGGGCTGATTGCAATGCTCGCTATTTCTTTTGCCGCGACGGCACAGACCAGGACCATAACCGTGGTTCTGCAGGACTCATCAACCGGTGAGGCTGTGGGTTACGCTACGGTTTCGCTCGCCAAGCAGGGTGCGACTTCCGCATTCAAATATGCACTTTCGGACGACAAGGGCAAGGCGACCATAGAGAAGGTCCCTGCAGGAAGCTACGTTTTCAAGGCGGAGCTTCTTGGCTACAAGACATTCAGCAAAGAGATTTCATTGAAGGAATCTCTCAATCTCGGTGTTATAAAGATGGATCCGGACAAGCAGGTTCTGGATGCGGCGAGCGTTTCCGCTACCGGAAATCCTATAGTCATCAAGAAAGATACGATCGAGTATAATGCAACTTCGTTCAAGACGACTGACAATGACATGCTGGAGGATTTGCTGAAAAAGCTTCCGGGCGTGGAAGTCGGTTCGGATGGTTCCGTTACAGCAAACGGACAGACTATCAGCAAGATAACAATTGACGGAAAGACATTCTTCCTGGATGATCCGCAGTTGGCATCCAAGAATATCCCCGCCAAAATCGTGGATAAGGTGAAGGTAGTCCAGAAGAAATCCGACCAAGCTCAGTTCACAGGCATTGACGACGGACAGGAAGAGACCGTCATTGACCTTTCCATCCAGAAGGGCATGATGAACGGCGTCTTCGGCAACGTCATGGCCGGCGGCGGACATGATTGGCCGGAGAATACGACCAACGGCAACGGGGATTGGAGATATCAGGGCGCTGCTTTCGCAGGCCGGTTCACCGAAAAAAGCCAGCTCAGCGTCATTTTCAACGGCAACAATACCAACAATCGCGGTTTCAATGACCTTGCCGGTTCCATGATGCGCGGAATGCGTGGCGGCGGTGGTGGAATGGGCCGTGGTTCAGGCGGCTGGGGCAATACGAACGGCATCACGACTTCCTGGATGGGCGGCGTGAACGGTTCCTGGGACCTTTTCCAGGACAAGATGTCGCTCGGGGCCAACTACTTGTATAACAGCACGAAGAACGATGTAGAGGAAAAGAGTGAAAAGACCACGTTCCTGGATGATGGTTCCAGCCTCATTTACAACAATGACGGATTCAGTCTGAACAAGACCGACGGACATCGTTTCGGTGCTCGTCTGGAGCATAAGTTCTCGGACAACACTTCCATACTTTTCCAGCCGCAGTTCAATTTCGGAAAGGGTAATTTCAACGAGTATTCGAAATTCACTACTGACGGCCTGGCTGCAGGCGCCACGGAATCGACCGCGAAGAACGAGGGTTTCAACCGCAATGTGGGCGACAATGACAACTGGACGGCCAACGGTTTCTTCCTCTTCAGACAGAAGCTCGGCATACCTGGAAGGACATTGTCCCTGAACGTGGACTATAATTTCAGCAACAACGACCTCACGGGCCTGAATCAGTCATTGACAAAGACCTTTGGCGTTGACGGCGCTGCTGATGAGCTGGAGTCGGTAAATCAGTGGTACTCGCAGAATTCGCGCGCGTCGTCATTGAGCGGCCGTCTGGTGTATACTGAGCCTCTGGGCGCTGGTTTTTACCTGGAGGCGAATTATCAGTACAAATGGAGCCAGAACAAGTCAACGAAGGATACTTATGATTCGGCTGCCGGTGCTGACATCGAGAAAATGGAGTTCATCAAGGACGGAATGGTGCGCAACGACACGTATTCCAGCGACATTCTGAACCAGTATCAGACGCATCGCGCGGGTTTCAATTTCATGTACCAGAAGGACAAGTTTCGCGCGCAGGTCGGCGCTTCGGTGATTCCGACGATTACGCACAATGAGACCAACGGCAAGAGTTACGACAATACCGTCGTGAACTGGTCGCCTTCGGCAATGCTCTGGTATGATATCAATGACAATACGAATGTGCGCGGATTCTATTTCGGACGTTCGTCCCAGCCGACGACATCGCAGCTCATGCCGGTTCCGGACAATTCCAATCCGCTCAATGTTTCTCTCGGTAATCCTTACCTGAAACCGTATTTCAGCCATGATATGAGGATGCGCCTGGGATACTCGAACAAGAAGAAGTTCTTGTCGGTCTATGGTAATTTGTCGGGTGGTTTCGTGCAGTCCCCTATCGTATATGCCAGCTGGTACAATACCAATGGTACTTCGTTCTCTCTGCCTGTAAACGGTCCTACATCCGGCAATGCAAGCGCAAGGGTGTTCGTCAATGCTCCGATTGCCAAGTCGAATTTCAGCATTTCTTCGATGACGTCAGGCAGCTGGTCGAAATCAGCGTCCTACGTGGGCAAGAGTTCGTTCGACACCAGCAAATATTATGACGGCGACGAGTTCGATTACGTGAAGTTCAATGAGGATTTCCCTGATTTGAACAAGAGTGACTTGTTCATCAAGAACTTGACGCAGACGATGAATTTCACCCAAAGGCTGAAGCTTACATATAGAAACAATTTCGTGGAGCTTACAGGTTCCGGACGTTCAAGGATCGCCAAGTCCTGGTACACGATTTCGTCTGCAAATATGAATGTAACCCGCAACAACCAGGTGTCAGCGTCAATGAACTGGACGATTCCAGGCGGTCTGGGCCTCGTTTCTGATTTCAATTATAACTGGTACAGGGGCTACGCGACTCCTCAGGAGGATGAGTATATTCTCAATGTCGAGATTACCAAGCTTCTGTTCAAGGACAGGTTCACATTGGCTCTGAAGGCATACGACCTGCTGAACCAGTCGAAGAACTTGTCCGTAACGGATTCAGCTAACTATCATACCGAGACGTGGAACAACACGCTTGGCCGCTATGTAATCCTGTCGCTGACTTGGAGATTCGGCAACATGAGCAAGGCCTCGAAGAACATGCGCGGTCCGGGCGGTCCAAGACATGGCGGGCCTGGCGGTCCAAGACATGGCGGGCCTGGCGGTCCTCCTCCACCGATGATGTAGTGTTCGTCGTATCATAAAAATATCAGTGTTCCCATCATTGCCGGACGGCATTCTGGGGGCACTGATTTTTTTATTGTGCTGCAGAATGGAGTCGGATGGGGCAGCGGAGCGAGGGGTCCTTCTCCCCGAATAGACATGGCACTGCGACACCGGGGGAGGTGTTGTGAAGCTCGGTGTGGCCCTGCCGTGCGTAAAAAGCCACGTTTCACGCACGACAGGGGCTATTTTCGTGGTGACGTGGGCAGAAAACGTTTTAACACGCACGTCGTGGAATGAAACGTGGCTGGCGTGGCGCGGGGCAGCGGCACAGCGGTATAAAAAAAATTAGAGATTCCATGTAAGATTGGCTAAGCAATTATGTATAGTATATAGCAACAAGAAGAAGAACGCTGCCACATTTTGGCAGCATGCGTCAATACCTTTGTATCAGTAAAATCATAGACTTATGGCCAAGAGCATTCATCAGTGGAGAGGAACGTGCCCTGCACCCTTTCCACATCAGGCCCGCGAAGCAGAAGCATGTCGCCATTTCCGTCAAGCCGCTCCGCTCCTGGCGTATCCAAAGTGACTATATAACCACGTTTGTCTATCATTCGGAATCCCATCCTCATAGGGAAATTCTCCTTTATCTCTTTGGTTATCACTTTCCCGGAAACGCGATTCGTCGAAATGACCATGTGAATCCCCACTGCATTTCCCGCTCTGGACAAGCCTACGATATTCTTGAACGCGGCAGTCTTCTTGGAGCCGTAATCCATAAGGTCCGCATACTCATCTACGAACACCACTATCTTCGGATACTTTCTCCGAGGATCTCCTGCCAATCCTGAAAGACGGCTGTCAAGTTCGACCGTCAGCCTGTCCAGTTCAGCATTGGCCTCGGACTCTCCACCCGCATATCGGCTGCCGGCAGTTCCCGCCCAGACCGCAAGTTCCGCCCGTTTAGGGTCAATGAATATGAACTTCACTTCTTCCTGTCCTTTAAGCAGCATGAGCGAAGCAATCATCACATTCATTGCCACGGACTTTCCCTGTTTCGTGCATCCCGCCAACAATATATTCGGAGCCGCGGCAAGGTCCAGCCACAGAGGCCTGCCGTTCTCGTCCCTGCCTATGGCCAGCGGCAACGTCATCTCTCCATTTTCCGCATTTCTGCAAAACAACATTTCATCCATATCATATAGTTTTTAGTTTGCCATCGACAAAGTCCCGAAAATCATCCGAGAACGTCTCATAGCGGAAATCACTGTACGTAAGATACTTGGCGTCTCGATAGACCAGCAGTTCGATGCCACTGTCCCTGAAACAGAGTCTGTATTCCAGGCCCTTCTCCTCCAGAACGGTCTGAATCAGAGATTCGGCACTGTTCTCCAGAATGTTACGGATTTTTTCCCTCTTGAGAAGATCCATTTCCACATGTTCCATCTTCTCTTTCCATACTGAAAGGCCGACGGGAAGGATATTGTTGATAAAATGTACCAGGTAGTTTTCAATCTCTTCCTCATACCTTATCAGTATCAGTTTCCCGCCGATCCAGAATTGTCCCATACAAAAACTGATGCCGAGACCCATCTGTGTCTCCACCACAATCTCATATCCCCGGAGTGCGAGCATTGTCCCTTCCGGCATGTAAGCAGACGCCCGGACCGTGCTGATAACCTTCTTAAGGGTATAATCCACATTCCGCCCCATAATATCAGCACCATGATTGTCAATGTAGTCAACCATTTCATGGTACATTTCCAGGGCAATGCCTTCTTCGTATTCACGTATGAGTTCTTCCAGTTCCATCATGCAACAAAAGTACGCCCCGACACCGCCAAAAAGCGGCAGCCGGGGCAATGAAGTCGCTGATATAACCCGAATATGTCAGGCAAGTTTTCGCACGATATATATAAATTCATCTGAAAGCCGTGTGATCAGAGTACACGAAACGGTATCAGCACTCTTATTCTTACTGCATGCAAGTCCCCAAATGTCGTCATCTGGAGACAGAAGGCTCGTTTTCCCGGAATCCGGATATTTCCATGCGGCAAACCGCTCAGAGCCCGTATTCCAAAAAGAGTTCCAAGAAGCGGCATTTCTGGCCATGAGACCCTCGGGTATCCAAAAGAGAAGCGATTACGGATGAGTGCATCATCTCCTCGTTCCCTTTAATAGCCGTCTCAAGAACGCTGTAGTCCTCTCCTGAATCAATTCGTTGTTCAATGTGCTGGAAGACCTCTTTCAATAATCCTCTGATATCTTGGCTGTCCATATAATTATGTTTTCAAACCAAATATAGGAAAAAACACACAAGAAATGCGAAATAATATAGAAAAGCCATGTAAGCCAGACTTTCCTAGAGAGGTCGTCATATTTAAATACTATCTGCACCGACAAAGAGAAATATTTTAAGTAACATATCACATTTATTACTATCTTCGTATATTTCACAATCTACTCGCCATGAAAAAGGCAAAGATTATCGCTATTGTGAACCATAAGGGATGCGTTGGAAAGACAGCTTTCGAGTTCACCGATGTAGTCAGTGCATAGCCTGAAGCCAACGGATCAAAGAATTTACAGGCACTTGCAGACGAGATTATGGAAAGGTTGTAATATAGTAATAAGATGAATAGCAAATTACCAATAGGGATCCAGGACTTTGCTAAATTGCGCACCGAGGGATACAAATACATTGACAAGAGCGAGATCATCTACCGTCTTGCCAAGTCGGGATGCTACTATTTTCTCTCCCGTCCGAGGCGTTTCGGAAAGAGCCTGTTCCTGTCAACACTTGAGGCATATTTTCTCGGGAGGAAAGATTTATTTTCAGGCCTGGAGATTGATAGCATGGAAAAGGATTGGATTGAATATCCTGTGCTGCATCTAGACCTGAACACACAGAAATATGAGAATTTGGATGCCTTAGACTACATTCTTAACGATTTTCTACAAAAAGAAGAAGTTAAGTATGGTTTGACGTCCCAAAACAAATATTATGGCCCAAGATTCTCTGCTGTCATTCAAAAGGCTTACGAGCATTCTGGGAAGCGAGTGGTCATCCTTGTGGACGAATACGACAAACCTGTCCTGCAGGCAATCGGCAACGATGCTCTCCAGGATGAATACCGCTCCACTCTCAAGAGTTTCTATAGTGCCTTAAAATCTTGTGACAGATACATACAGTTCGCTTTCCTAACTGGGGTCACGAAGTTCGGCAAGGTCAGCGTATTCAGCGACCTGAACCACCTTAATGACATCTCAATGGATCCGAGATACTATGATATCTGCGGGCTGACGGAGAAGGAGCTCCGAAGCAATCTATCAGGAGAAATTGAAGACCTGGCCAGGAATATCGGCATACAGCCGGAAGATGCCTATGCCATGCTGAAGGAGAACTACGACGGATACCATTTCAGCGAAGATGACACACCTGGTATATATAACCCGTTCAGCATCCTTAATGCACTTGACAAGAAGAAGCTCGGCTCGTACTGGTTCGAGACCGGAACCCCGACATACCTTGTCGAACTGCTCAAGAAACATAACTACAACCTTTCCGATCTCGAGAAGGAGGAACCGACAGCCGATGAACTGAACAGCATCGACTCGGATTCCACCAATCCAATCCCAGTGATATATCAGAGCGGATATCTGACGATAAAAGGGTATGACAAGGAGTTCAGCCTATACAAACTGGGGTATCCGAACAAAGAGGTGGAAGAGGGTTTCGTGAAGTTTCTTATTCCATACTATACCAATGTCGAGAAAACAAAATCCGGATTTGAGATTAGCCAATTTGTACTGTGTCTCAGAAATAAGGATATCGAGGGATTTATGGTCCGCCTGCAGGCATTCCTTTCCAACTGCCCTTATGAACTCCAGCCGGACCAGGAGAGACACTTCCAAAGCGTGATGTATATCCTCACGACACTTTGTGGCTTCTATGCAGAAGTGGAGGAACACACCAGCAAGGGAAGGATGGACATGACAATCCGGACGGACAGGTACATCTACATCTTCGAATTCAAGTTCAATTCTTCCGCTGATATTGCTCTTAAACAAATTGAGGACATGGGCTATGCTGACAAGTTCAATGATGACAGTAGAGAAGTGGTGTGCATAGGAGCAAATTACTGCAGCAAAGAAAGGAATGTTAACTCTTGGCGAATCAAGTAAACTTATTTCTAAAGCGCAGTTTATAAAAAACTATGTTTTTCCGCTAAGTAAGCGTTAAAAAATAAGTTGGTAAAGATTTGAGAAGTATTTTCGAGGATAGATTTCTTTTCGAAGAAGGAGTGTACTGGACGTACAC
>ERZ1035032.1502-NODE-1502-length-14405-cov-60.989686_pt1 | contig 14405 bp, 22 predicted proteins | sample MGYA00520693_ERZ1035032 | MGnify/ENA primary metagenome ERZ1035032 (study PRJEB33766, sample SAMN09781740) | gut metagenome | biome: gut microbiome | host: Homo sapiens | place: Madagascar | study: EMG produced TPA metagenomics assembly of the PRJNA485056 data...
TAGTCGCCCGACGAGCCAATCTTAGCATAGCCGCCCGACGAGCCAATCTTAGCAGAGTCGCCCGACGAGCCAATCTGAGCAGCTCTAACTCCGTTATCATTCAATTCTGCGCCATCGGCCTTGACTTTAGAGGGTGCTGTGAGATCTTTTAACCACTCGACACCGATATTGATGATGTCAGCCAGCTTTAACTCTGCTTTGATTTTAATGCGTGAGGAGCAGATCTTTGTAGAATCTGCTTCTGTGCTAATCTTGCCCGACTGTTCTACCTCTGCGAAGCGCGAGGTTAACATGTCGTAATAATCCCACACCTCCATTGGAGACTCGCAAGCATGGAAGCCACGCTTACAGCATTGGATGTCGCCATCCATGTCATACTCTTTTCCGACCTCGTATTGAAAGCCCCGGCACTGCATGTTTTCGTCGAAGGCTTTGTATGACTTGATTGTTTCGTCCATAAACTTTATTGATGTTGTTACTTTTTTTAATCTTTTTCCCCTTGTCTCTCACTCTCCAATCTATCCAATAACTCATCGGATTCTTTAAGCTCCTTGCGCATACACTCAAGCTCCTCCCTCCGACGCTGCATCTCAACCATGCGGATCTTAAGAGGATTGGCAGTGCCATACCGCTCTACCTTCACCCTGCGGTCACGGCGTTCAGCATAATTCTTGATGCCAAACGCAACAACAAAACAAAGTGTAGAGAAAAGCACAACAAACAGCACAGGAGCAAACACAAGCCACCATGACCAGTCTATCACGCCGCACAGCTTCAACACTATAAAGGCAACCTGCAACGATGCCCAAATAAAATCTATAACTCCAAATTTCATGTCCTTATGTTTTTATATTTATGTTTATTTACAATTTCTATTTATCAAATTTGTTACCAATTACCTTGCAGCTCAACATTACGTCTTCTCTTTGAAAAAAACAACACAGCGGGTCGAGTTTAACATTTCCGTTGTAGTCGATGGAGCGGGTGGCAAACGTGCCTTTTGTGAAAACTATTTCACATTCGGGTTCCCCGTCAAGCACATCACCTTCATAAATGTCATTGCCCTCCCTGTCTCTCATTCCTGTGAACTGGCAGACTGTTTTAGGGTCGATTTTATGTGCCCCAGTGAAACCTATCTTGCCTTCTTCTTCAACAAACCCCAATATGTTCAAATTACCATCTAAGGAATGGGCCAAGTCACCCGAAACCCACTGCCCATTCATAAGACTTTTGCCCTTAAACTTAATTGTTCTCATATTCATAGATCCTTTTATATTGTTCTTCAACTACAGAAAATGCTTTTGTATTTCGTATTATTCTGCTTTTGTAATGTTAATTTCTACTCGAATCTTGCGGGACTGTAATTCGTTCATTCCTAAACGCATGATCTTGTAAAGATAAACTCCAAGCTTAGCATAAATGTTATCGTACTTTTCATTCACTTTTTCTAACACTTGTACATTTTCTTTTCCGCGAACGATAAGACCATTGTCGCCCCTTCTATAACTACAGTAGCTTTCATTTGTCGCCTCCTTTCTCTTCGTTGTATAAACTATTTTCCATATTGTCTATTTCGTCTGTTATGTAGCTGTACATCTGACGGCACCACTCTTCGGGAGGTGTGCCATAGAGACAGTCGGCCTTTTGCTTTATGTTATGTAGACGAGCGAGGTCTCTTCGCGTGCTGTTGAGCATGCTAAGGTCGGCGTGCTCTTGTTCTGTGATTCCACCGAGGAGGTGGATGAGATAAGACTTTATGTGTTCCATATTGTTGATGATTGTTAGTTGCGCATGATATGTATTTTCACAGCCTTGTTGACCGCGTGTGGTTGGCTGCGGTTGAACTCTTTTATGAACTGCTCTTCAAGCTGTTCCATGAAGAGCGGCTTGCGAGGCTGCGGTATGGAGAGCGTGGCCTGTACTTTATGTCCGCCACTGAGGGTGATGATGCAGCGGCGCGTGATGAACAATGGTTGCATGACTTTGTTGTTTTAAGGGTTATCGTTATGTCGCCCACACCAAAGCTCTATCTCGATGCGAGCGCCAGCCCAGATGGCCTGTTGTGGCGTAGCATCGGGATGCTCGGCGAGCCATTGGGCGATCAGGGAACTGAGAGACTTTGTCATAAGATTATCTTCTTAGCGACGGTCCGTTGAAGGACACGATGGACGTTGTTGCCCGCAAGCGGTCTATCGTTCTTTCGCCGTACTTGGCAGACAGCTCGGGGACGGTGAGATTGGAAGAGAAGATGAGGAGATTTCCTTCTGCTTCGGCCAGATCGCACAGTTCAAGGAAAGGGATGCGCTTGTTGCCATAGATGTTTGAGACATCTTCTGTGCCGACATCATCTATGTAGACGAGATGGCGAGACAAGACCTCCTGGGAAATGGTGTTGAGCTGCTGTGCGGAATAGGCATATATGTTCTTGTTGCAAAAGGAGCGTATGAGATAAGGCAGGGCATACTTGCCAATGAGTGTTTTTCCACGTCCACAGGAGCCTATGAGACAGAGTCCGCGTCCGCGGTTGCGGGTCATCCAGTTGACGATGGGCCTGTACTCGCGCTCGTTCCAGATGGCTTCTGTTGTCTGGCCCCTTGAGAAGCGGTTGACAAGATAGTTGAGTGCGCTGCGCAGATGCTTCTCGGCATCGGGTATGGAGATGTAGACGGGATGGGGCAGCGGAATCCACTCGTCGTAATCGTCGATGAGTTGTTGAAAATCGAAATCTACCATAGAGACTGTTCATAATCTTTCTTTTGGGTGTCTTGCACGACGACGCCCAAAGATGTGTTGTTAGAGTGTTTAAAATCGGTTCTGCTCCATCGGGAGAGTCGGCGGCCGATGTCGAAGGTCGGTTCTTTCTCGTAGCGCATCTTTGAACCATGCTCGTTGTGCTCGGTCCAATATTGGCAAAAGTTGTCGAGCATCTTAGAGCTGTACTTGTCCCTGAAAGCGTTGACCTTTGCTACGAAAGCAGCAGCCCGCCGCCCGATGTCGTCGGCAGGCTTAGGTGAAGACGGCTTTTCCTTCTTGGGAGCGGGAGCAGGAACGGATGGATGCGACCATATCGTCATCGTATCGCCATCGTATTGTGGGCGTTTGTAACTTGCTATGTCACAGACCATTAACCCTGATTTTTTGGATCGTGACCGTATCGTGACCGTATCGACAAGATGTTTTGCAGACAGAAGCTGCACAAGCCGCTGCACCCTCGCCTTTGAACATGCGAAGACTTTAGCGATGTCGGCATAGCTAAGAAGAACCACCCCCTCGTTGTCGGCTTGTGATACGAGGAAGAACAGGAGACAGGAGGCCAACGGATTGCCAATGTCGGTCGGTAAGGAGTCGCGGAAAAACATGGATGTCGGGTTTTAGATGAACCGCTTGCTGCGTTCGATGTCGTGCTGCATGTGAAGAACGGCGACATATTCGTCGGCCGGTGCTATGTAGACCCCGTTCTCAGCGGCAAAGGAGAGGAAGCGGTCGATGGCCACACCTATCTCCTCTTTAGACAGCTCCGTTGTGGAGCGTAGATAGGAGCGCGAGGTGTTGAGGATATGGTCGAAGCGCGTGCGGACGAAAAGCGTGGGGTTGCAATGGCGCTTGAAATAATCGTCTTTGACCTCTTGCAAGGTAAGCCCCACCTGCAAGGCAAAGAAGGCGAGAGCCGTGTGGAGGTAAGCGTTCTGGGCCAGAGACCTCGGACGCTTCTCCACAAGCTCCACCATTGTCTGCTTGCAGGCGAGGTTCTTTGCCTTGCACAGGAAAGCCTCCCTTTCAAGCTCGTTGGCGAGGTTATACATCATAGCAGTGTAGCGTTAAGATGTGTTATAAGATACTGTACCACCTTATCGGTGTCAAAAGGGGAGGTCGTCGGACTTCTGTGACGAGGCCTGCGCGGCAGGCTGCTGCGGCGGGAACGGGTTCTGCGGGTTCATGGGGTTTGCCGCTCCCTGCAAAGCCGTTGTCACGCTTGCTGCGTTCTGCTGCACGGTGCGCGTGATGTTCCACGCCTTGATTTCGTTGTAGAAGCGTCCGTTGTATTCGTGGGCGTCGATGTCGAAATCGACGACGACATTAACCTCTCCCTCCTTTGGTGCGAGAGTTTTTATGCGGTCCTCTCCAAAGATGTTGAGCACCACGCGGCGCGTGTACTGCCCTGGCATTTCCACGACAAAATCGAGCGAGGACCACTGCTTGCCACTTGACGAGGTGCCTGAGCGCGGCTCAAACACCTTAACGATGTTTCCTTGTATCTGCATTGTTACTTTATTGTTTGATTTAAAAGATAGCTTGTGAGCGAACGCTTGTCGGCCCACTCAAGAAATTCTTCAAGAAGGATGCGGTTGTCGCGTTCCATGTCGGCATAGCGATAGAGACAGATGGGCGGCGTGTGAGGCGTGAGGGGCAAGCCGCGCACGTCGTAGCCATGTTTCTCAAGCTTATATCCTTCAAAGCGGAAGAGGTCGAAAGAGAACACGTCGGCGCCGAAGATCTGAAGATAATAGCGCCACTGACAGGAGTTGACATAGGAGTCGTCCTGCGGTGGCGAGAACTTTGTCTTGATGTCGCGTATCTGAACACAGTCGATCATGTCGGCACAGCCTGTGACTTCGGCAGGGCCAAAGTCGTAGAAACGCCGAACCTCATGGAAGGCGTTGATGTGGCGATAGCGATAATCGAGCGCAACCTTGATCTGTGCGAGGTCGAGCGTGACCTCATGGCCGTCGACGAGGAACGTGCGCCCCTCGGGCACAGGCTCCTGCTTCTCCTTGCCATAATAGGTGAAAGAGCGTGAGCCTGCCGGTGCGAGCGAGCACGGCTGACAGCCTGTCTGCACAAGGGCATGGAAGGCTGTGCCTATGCGCGTCATCTCGTTTCCCTGGAAAGCCCCCGTGATGCTATCTATGACAGACTGTTCAGGAATTTCATAGTTGTCGTGTTCAGACTGATAGAAATAGCGACGGAAGGCTTCGATCTGCGTGACGCGGACGAGAGGTTTACTGTTTTGCGTTGTCGGCATTGTCGTTAGCGTTTTCGTCCTTGCCCTTGTTTTTTTTTCTTCTTGTCCTCCTTTTGCTCGGGGAGCGTGAACTTGCCGTCAGCATAGGCGAAGCCTCTGCCGGTGAGAGCAGCGCTGATCTCGGCGAAGAACGGGCGTTTCATTATTTCGGGCAGCTCCTTGCAGGCAGAGAGGAGAGCAGCAGCGCTGTCGTTGTCGTCGACCTTTGCGAGATCTTCGCGGAGCTTTGTTATGAGCACGTTTGCCTTGCGCTGCGCCTCAGAATGGGACTGTATGGAGGTCTTTACCTGCTTGACGATGTTAGCCATGAACGCAGAGAACTCGGGCGAGGACGCATCGGGTACGGGCATTGACTTGATCTGAGCCACGTTCTTTCCGACGAAAATGTCGGAAGGGTCGAAGGTGATGTGACGCTTGCCGTTGACGATAGAGATGTAGCCCACCTGGTCGGCCTTGCGCAGGAGGAGGTCTTTAGACTGTCCTGTGCAGTCGGGCGAATGGCGTACCACATCGCCCTCAGACGTCTCCTTGTCGTGGCAGACAAAGACGAGGTCGGTGCCGTTAGACTGGAGTGTGCCGACGAACGCCTTGAACTCGTCGCCCATCTGTCCGAAGCGTTTGAGAGAGTTGGTGCGCAGCTTGTAGTTTTGCTTGCACACATACTCGGAGAGGAAATCGTCGAGCATGGCTTTCGCCGTGTCACAGATGATGGTGTGGTAAGCGGCAAAGTCGGGTATGGCAGCGAGGACGTCCTCCCATGTGTTTGCGCAGAGCGTGTCGACGCGCTGCACGGCGCGGTCGAAGCCACGGTCACAGTCGATAAGGATCGGCGCGTCGGCGGTTGTCGCGAGCGACGTCTTGCCAGATCCTGGCGTGCCGTAGATGACGATAACGACGGGTCGCTCAGGTGCGACTCCGTCTTTTTTGATTATTGGCATGATGTGTGTGTGATTAAATGTGTTTATAAAAAAATATGTCCATTTTGTTGTTGTAGGGTAAACGCTTGCGCTCCCGGATGTCGATGATGAGAGCCCTTTTTGCGATGTTCTGAATTTCGGAGCGCGGCAGCTCCATGAGGCAAGCGTGGACCGTTCGTAGCGTCTCTATGGAGATGCTACCTCTTGTCGGGAACTGGTCTTCTGTCATAGGGGCATAACTTTATGGTCGAAGACAAAGGTGGTGATTGGTGTCTCGGCAATGGCGATGATGTCGTACTCGTCTATCATAGACTTGTCGTAGATAGACTTGATGATGTTCTTTGCCTCGTTGATGTCTTGGGCATCGACAAGATAAAAGATGTTCTGAGCCTTCTCCTTGCCGTCGGAATAGGTTATCGTCTTGACCTTCACCTTGAAGAAGCGTTCGCAGAACTGTCCTGCGTAGACCTCGTTGTAAGAGGCTGGCGTGATGGCAAGGATCTGTGGATCGGCATGCCCTTCTTCGCCGAGGATCTTCAACGCTGTGTTTTCAGCATCGCCAAAGGAGGCGGCGTCGGTGACGAGAGCTGTTCTGACTCTCTTGACCACGCCATCCTTGCCTTGGGAGATGATGCTGGCTTTTACCTCGTAATAGTGGCCGAGGGATGTTGTGATAAGTTTTCCCATAAAAAATCTGTTTTAAATTATATTGAAGATTTGAAGCATATTCTGTAACGAGCGACATAGAGGTGCTCGAAGGGTGTTCTGTCGGTCTGTTCGTCGTAGAAGAGCGTGAAATGGCCCCCTGCTTCGATGTCGCGGAAATAGTTGCGTTCGCGGCAGAGGCGCGTGACCGCTACCTGAGCTTTAGGACCGAGAAGCGAGATGCGCAGCTTCGTCTTCTGCGGCATGCCCGACATTATGCGGAAGCGCTCCAAAGTGCGTATGCGCTTCATCTTGGCTATAAACGCCTTGCGCGAAGAGGGGTTGAAGACCCGGTTGAAGGTGTCTTTATGCTTTAGCCTGAGGCGTTTCTCGGTGTCTTCGGTGTGCTTCAAGCCCATCTTCTTTGCGAGTCGGGCCACGGAAGCATAGGGGATGTCGAAGGACGTGCTTATCTCCATCAAGGACATGTAGGGATAATGTTCCTTCACGATCGTCATGCGTTCCTCTGACGGGGTGGACAGAGAGTGGTCGACGATGCCGCCCTGAGCCTTGATGCAGGCATAAAGGGCGGAGATGCTTACACCCGCGGCTTTTGCCACCTTGGAGCGCGGTCGGTCGTTGATGTGGTCAATGATATATTGACATTGCCACGATGTAAGACGCTTTCCCATTGTTATATGATTTTACACCCGGCTGGCGGGTAGTCGATTATGCGCCACTGATGCCTGGGCATGGCAATGGCTTTCCGGAAGATGACCACAGGCTCGCCTCCGTGTCGCCGCCTGTTGTGGGCGACGATTTTCTGTATGCACGCTTTCGCCGTGATGTTGAACTCACGCATGGTTGCCGTGTAAGAGGACTTCACGTCGCAGATGACGATGCGTCCGCGCTCGAAGAAGATAAAATCGGGCTTATAATGGTGCGGCGAGACGAGCTGCCTCTTGTCTCATACCGTATCTTCGTCTTGAGCTGCTTGGGGACGATCATCTCCACCTTTGGGATGATGAGCAGCCGGACCTGTCGATGGATGCAAGAGACATCGGGGGAGGCGAGCAGGATTTGATGGTACCTGTACTCATCGGCGGAGTCGTAGACGGCTCCGTCGGATGCGGTGTATTTGTGCTGTACTATTCTGGGCATAAGCTATCAGTCTTGTTTTTCGTAACGAAATTCCCAGTTGGGGCATGTCGCCTCAGAAAGGGGCGACGGGTCACGGACGGGGTTGTCACACCATCGCCCGAAGAGACATGTGTGGCAGTTATGCGTCATTGTGGTCGTTGTTAAAGAATTGGATAAACCTGTCAACGGCTTTCTGTATTGCCCACGCTCCTGCCGTGAGGGCTATGAGCGTGATGACGGTGGAGATGAGGATTATCTTCATGATGCGTTGGTTTTACTGTGGTGAAGCGATGAGGCGTTCAAAGGCGAGAGGGCCGAAGCGCTGCCAAAGGTGGCTTGCGAAGCAGACGAGATAATCGCCATTCCGCAAGACGTGTGACCCTCGCGTTGAGTCGGGGTGAAGCGTGACCGTCGGGTTGCCGCTGCTGTCGGTCTCAACGGACTTGACGCACGGCAGCTCTTTGAAAAGAGCGATATTTTGTTTGTCTAATTTTAGACTCTGGATTACTTTCATAATTGATTAAATTTAAAAAGGCCAGTATTCTCACGAACTCTGGCCTCGGAGTGTTCAAAAAACTCAAAAAGTGAAAAATATTTAAAACTCAAACTACGCCACCCCTCAGAGAGGGTATGGGATGAAAACAAATAACGTGTGTGCGCAAATGCGGACTCAAACCGCAAAAAAAGACGACGAGGTGTCAATCTTTCCCGTCTTGGATTGCGCAAGTTGAGGCCTATTTGTCCTCACGGATTGAAGGCCTCTGTGATATTAAATACCAATAAAAACATTTGAAAAAAGTATAATCTTTCTAAGAAGGACGCAAAGAACATAAACAGCGCCTTGTTGGCGTGTTCTGTCTATGCGCCCATGTGTTTTAACAAAAATTGAAGACTTAGAAACTATTTTATTTATAACTACTCGTTTATAGACGTTCTTTGCGGTACGTCTCACACAGGCGATTTGTGATGCCTGCATGGCCAGACTGTGTTGCTGTTCGCGAGCGCCTACAGCGACGATTCTTTAATTCCGCTGCGGTTCATCTTGCTACTTGACACAGAAGAGCTGGTCTTTGTGCGTAACGCGGTCCTTTCGGAGGTCGCGGCGCTCATTGCGCTATCTCCTACTCCTTTTGGCGTTCGCTGTTTTGTCCATTATGTTAAAGATCTCATTCTTCTTTGCGTGGCAAGGAAGGTTGTGGGTAATGAGGTCTTGAACCTCGCGGGAGCCTGTCTCCTTTACCCGTTTGTCTCGCATGGCATTCACATGTGACGCGAGACTGTAGAAATTTCGACCGGAGTTCTTTCAGTCGTGTTTACACTTCAACTTTAAATTATGACTTTTCTAACATTAAGCGTGAGGTGAAGAGGAATCGAACCTCTTTCCCTGCCCTGTTGTTGTTGCAGGAGTCATCCCGGATGGTGGAGGAGCAATCTCTCGGTACCTCCACCTGTGAGCGGCACGCTTGCCGCTTTGTGTCATTTGCTGTCTCGCGACAGTGTTATGACGAAACGAAATTAAGATTCCTTTTATGAGTGAATTTATTAATACAATTAAAATATGATAATGAATTATACAACATTATTGCGTTCCAAGAGTCGGTCAATGTCGGCTTTTCTATAGAAGACGGACTGTCCCAATTTGTAATAAGGGAGCGTTCCGTTCTCCCGCAGGTGCTTGAAGAACCCTGCCGACATTCCGAGATAACGCTGAGCTTCAGCGTTGGAAAGCCATATCTTTTCAATTTCTTTTACTACTGTCTTTTGCATAGCTGTCAATATCAAAATCTTTTAACATATCCAAGCTCTCGCGCTCTTTGTCGGACGAGGTTCTGGATGTCGGTGTCGGCATCCCAAGCCAAAGCCCGTGAAACGGTAGCTCTGCTAACCCCGCAAGCGTCTTGCAGTTTTTTTCTGCATCCCATGCGAAGTTTTATTGTTTTTCTCTTTGCCATATCGTTTTTATTTATTATCTTTGCATACTGATTGTTGGTTGAGCCTTTTGTGATACACCTTAGAGTGATTACTGAGGCCCTGTCAACGATTGCAAAGGTATAAAAAATTACCAAACAATTACCAACTTGGTAATAGAAAATTTCCAAATTTAACTTTGTTTTACAAAAAGAGCGTTTCTGATTAACAATTATATCGAATAAATTAACATTTTGGTAATTATGACAACAGATTCAACATTAAGAGTGATGTCGCTTATCGGGCGCACTAACTTATCGAAAAAGGATTTCGCAACTAAATGTGGTATTACACCTCCTGCTTTTAGTCGCTCACTCAAGAACGGTTTCTCATTAGAGTATCTTGCAAGGATTGCCAAGGCTTTTGACGAAGACTTGGATTGGCTGCGTTATGGCCAGGCGAAGGCCGACGCCAAAAAAGAGCTGTCAGTGGATAACGGCAGCATGGCACAAGGATATGCCACCATCAACACCATAAACGGCGAGAACAACAAAGGGACGCAGACGATCAACTCTTCGGAAGATGATTGCAGGGTGCTGCGCGAGCGCATTGCCATGCTGGAAGAAAAGATTGCTCTGCAAGACAAGGTTATTGCCGACAAAGAAGAGGAAATAATGTTCCTGAGAAAGATGCTTTCGGGTGACGGCGTACCCAAAAGCGTACCATGCGAATAGTGATAGTGTGTAAAGTGTTGTGTTTCAAATAGTTATAATAGTGCTTACTTTCTTCCCAAGCTTGGGGTCGCGGGTTCGAGCCCCGTTTGTCGCTCTTGACATAAATATCTAACATTCAGCGAGTTAAAGAAAATAAGCAGTCATTTTTTGGCTGCTTTTTCGCGTTTTAGGCTAATTTGAAAATGGCTTATTAGGGTCTATGGAGGTCTATCGAGAAAAAGAAACGTACCCTTCAACGTACCCAAATGCAAAATAAGCCAACTTGCGACATATAGCCTTATAGACTGGAGACGGAGTAGGCCGTTAAAAAATAACAGGACTATGAAGTACAGGATTTATGTGGATTTCACAAAGAAGAAGAAGGACGGGACTGCGCCCGTGGTGTTGATTTTTGAGGGTAACAGCAAGCGTTTCAAGCTCTCTACAGGTCTTTGTGCGGTGAACAACATTGTGGGCCGCGCGTTTCAGAAGGGAGAGCCTTGCGCTACGGCGAAGAACGCGGTGCTGGCGAAGAAGCTGCTGGCCGTTGACCAGTTTATGCTGTTGCGCGGTGACAACATGCCCGTTGACGAGCTAAAGGACGAGCTGCGGCTCATCTTGAGCAACAGGCAGAAGAGCGCGAAGACGCTGGTTCACTATATCGAGCGTTTTGCGGACACGAAGGAGCGCAAGGGGACGCGCGACCTGTATGACCTTGCCGCGCGTAAGGTGGCTTCGTATGACGCCAAGGCGACGTTTGAGGACGTTGACGTGAGGTGGCTTGACGGTTTTGTGCGCTCGATGGGTGACGTGAGCGTGAACTATCAGTCGATCATGCTTCGCAACATAAGGACGGTGTTCAACTGGGCCATCGACAACGAGTGGACGGACAAATATCCGTTCAGGCGTTACAAGATAAAGAGCGAGAAGGTGGCGATAAACAACATTACGGTTGAGCAGCTTCGCGCGGTGAGGGACTATCCGCTGGATGATGACTGGCGGTGTATGTACAGGGACCTGTTCATGCTTGTGTTCTACCTGTGCGGCATCAACCCCGTTGACCTGCTGCACCTGAAGAAGGAGAACATGAAGAACGGCAGGATTCGCTATAAAAGGGCCAAGACGGGGCGTTTGTATGACATACCTGTGCCGACGGAGGCCCGGAAGATTATAGAGCGTTACAAGGGAAAAGAATGGCTTCTGTGTCCGCTTGACAGGTTTGGGTCACACAAGGACTTTGACGCGCACTGGAACGCGGCCCTGAAGAAGATTGGTCCTGTGAGGATTGTTCCCGACAAGGTGGGGAGGATGAGAAAGATGGAATGGGAGCCGATTGTGGACGGTATGACGATATACACGGCGCGTTACACGTTTGCGAGCATCGGCGCGGAGCTTGACATTCCGAGAGAGACGATAGCCTTGTGTCTTGGTCATGCCTGGACGGACGTGACGAGCCGATACATAAGCTACGACAACAAGAAGATTGACGGGGCTGTGAAGAAGATTGTCGGTTACGTCAACAAGGCATAGGAGAAAAAAGAAAAAGCCCGGCCGCGCACAGAGAGAAGAGAAACGCGGCCGGGCTTTGGGAAAACGGAGGGCTAAACGCCGATCATCTTGTCGGTCAGTTCTTGCTCTGCCATGCTGACGACAGCTTTGTAGGCGGTGTCATAGCCCTGGATGAAGGTGCCGTACTTGCGTCCGTAGGCGTTGCTGTCCTGTCCCTTCTCGGGGTTGGTCCGTTCTACGAAGCGTTCAAGGCAGCAGCTTGCTGCACGGAGGTGGAAGAGAGCCGATGCTATCTCGTCGGAAATTTGTATCTTATCGTTGTTCATTGTCATTGCTGTTTGAGGGTTTTTCAATTAACGGGATGATGTTGTGAGACTTTAGGGTGTCGTAGAGGAAGAGGCGGCCGCGCTGTGACCACTTGGTGAACGTGCGCACGCCCTGTGTGCCGTCGGCCTTGGCGTAGGTGAAGGTCTCGGACTGGACATAGCCCTTGGCGAGGTACTTGCCGTAGACTATCCAAATCTGCCCCACCTTGTGTTGTATTTTTAGATTGCGCAGCAGGACGTTGAAGGCCTTTGCGGACATGCCGTAGTCTTGTGCGATTTGCGTGACATTGATTGTGTCCTTGCACTGGAGGATGTTGTCGACATAAGACACCTTCGGCTTCATGTTGTTGACGGCGGTGTCGAGCTCGACGATCTGCGCGTCTTTCATCTTGATTGCCTGCTGCTTCTTTGCGTTGTCGGCAGCGAGCATCTGTTTCTCCTCTTCGGAGGCGACGAGAGCCTTTAGGGCATCGAGGTAGGTTGAGGGGAGCTGAGGAGCGTTTTTGCGTTCAAGTTCTTCCCAACGAAGGACAAGTTTTGCTCTTGCCTCGTCGTTAAACTTTGTGGCAATGTAAAGACACTCTTCTTTGTTTAGTAGAAACATTGGGCGTTTTCGGTTGTTGGGGTCTGTGTAATAGCAGAGGGAAAATTTGCGCCCAGCTATCTTTTCCCACGAACGCTCCATTTTCCTGATTGCTTTTAATACATCGTTGTGTTGTTTACCGGAAATTTCTGCGATTAGCAGTGAACTCATTGTTTCTTGCTTCATTAATTCGTCCATAAAACGTAGATTTTGAACATTGAACTATGCGGACACAAAAAGGGCGTACCGCTACCCTTTGTTCAATGCCTCTACGCGGATGGCACGCACACGCCATTACAGCGTATGCAAGGGGCGATACGCCAAAGGCATATCTTTTTCCCAAAAGTTTCGAGCATAAATAAAGCCCTCCCTCAAAAGTTTTTGCGGAAGAGCTCGCATCTCTGCCGCGTAGATTATTGAACACTGCAAAGTTAAGGCTTTTGCGTGAAACAACAAAATTTTTGAGGGAGAATTTTTATAATAATCATTTATCTGTCATTGGTGTGGGGACGACAATTCAAAATTGAATTGTTGTAAACCTTGCGCCAAAATGTTGCGAATATCCCGCATCACATGAGCGTGTTGTTTACCTGTGACCTCAGCAATTTCAAGGGAGGTCATGCGTCTGATATAAGGTCGGAGTTTTATTCGCTTTGACGACGATAATCGTTAACGGCCTTTTGGATTAGTCGATATTTGTCGGCTTCGATTTGCTGGTCTATCTCATGTTCTTCTTTTTGCATTTGGGTTTCATAGGAAGAAGGATACAAAGAAGCGTCAAACCCAGTTAAGGAAAATTTGTATGCCGTAAAGACAGCCAAACAAACAAAAGCCGTACACATCCATCCGTACATTAAAGGCTTGGTCTTGCCTTTTTTTATTAAAGACAAAGATGTACTAAAAATTCCGGCAACGGCAAATAATGAGTACACAATATAGGCGATGGTTATGAAGCCGACTATTAGCCCTCCCTCATATATAGTTTGGAAGTGTGCGCCAAAAATATAGTTTATCTTGTTTAAAAATTTGCTGCTTTCCATAAAAAAGGGGAACAGCACCAAGATGTAAGATGGCAATATCATGGATGCTGCAAATGAATATAGCAAGACATCAGATCCTTTCGCGTTTTTATGCTCTGTTAAACCTGTGAAATTCATCATTGTAAAAATAACATAAGCTCCCAACGCAAATAATTGCATAACAACACAGACAAGCATCCACCACCCATTTTGGAATAGAAGAAAAGCGCAGATGGGGATAATTGTAAATAGAATGGGTATTGAAAGACCCTGAATTGTTTTGAAGTTCATGATTTTTGATATTTTAAGAGATTATATTTAGGCCGCAAGTTTACGGAATAATCTGCTACCCTGCAAGATTTTTTGCGGCTTTAACACGGATTTAACAAATTTCTGCCGTGTATTGTGTGCTGGCATGGGTGTGTGCCTGTGTGTGCGTATATGCGTAGGCGCACACATGCTCACGCGCACGCGCGCGCGAAAAAGCCCGATTTTTTCTCCAAACCTTGGGTCTTGTAGAAGCCCAGTTTTTGGCTTTCGAAAAGTTTACAAAGAAAAAGAAGCAAAAAGAAAGAACATAAATAATATATATATATATTTATTATATATTGTCCTGCGTTTC